>Ga0265297_10002938_pt1 | contig 32545 bp, 37 predicted proteins | sample Munlanlwell13791_FD_192502 | JGI IMG/M metagenome (GOLD analysis project Ga0265297, IMG submission 192502) | Leachate microbial communities from a municipal landfill in Southern Ontario, Canada - Leachate well 137-91 | ecosystem: Engineered > Solid waste > Landfill > Unclassified | place...
CTTTCGGTGGGTATAATTTTTACATTTATCGGATTAGGCCACAAGGCTTTTAAGGCCACTATTACAACAAAGGAATAACATGAGACATTTTTTATTGATACTGTTGATGCTGACGGGGATGGGGTGGGCACTTCCAACCGAAGGAACAAATAAATGGACGTCTGCATCAGCCGGATACTCCGATGTAAAAGAAGCGTATGATTCATGCGATGGTGTTGATGACACACTATACATAGCAGCGGATACGTCGGTATGGGAAGACAGTTTATATATTAGTAAAGCTATTGTTTTGATTGGTGAAGACACAGGAGGAGTTCTTATAAAAACAGATAAAAACGCCGATTTTGCATTTGGGGCGGCATTGGTTAGAATTGTATTGGTGTCAGATATTTCGGTTCGTATTACCGGAATATCATTTCAATCGGATGCAACCGTTGACGCTACAAGCATATCATTAATGAACGTAGAGGGAAGTTCTACCGGAATTTATAATTTAACAGGAATAAGAATTGATAATTGTAAATTTGTTCGTGGTAGCAGAACACTTAAAATAATAGGAAGATTTAGCGGAGTGATAGATCACAACTTATTTATTAATAATAAAACATCTGTTTATTTACAGGGTGATAATTCTGCTTCATGGAATAGGAGTATAATTGCTGGAACTTCTAATGCTACATTCATAGAAGATAACAAGTTTTCTTTTGACGAAAATTACATAGGGTCTACTCAGGAAAATATAATATATCATCAATCAGGATCAATTAGTGTTAGTAGGTATAACACAATTGATTGCACATGGCCAGGATGGCATATGCAGTATGATAGTCATGGTAATTTTGGTGGAGCGTCAAATACATGGTTTACGAGAGGGCAACCATTAATTGAGATGTATTGTAATAATTGGTCTGCATATAGTTGTAGCAGATTTCCAGGTATTCGCGGTGGAAGCTGCATAATTTTTAATAATGACTTTACAATGACAGATGGGGTTTTATCTGAATTGGTGCAATTTACAGAAGAAGAGGCATGGACTTCCGGTGGACCGTGGTGTCCAGATGACTGCCCCATAAAATCAACTTGGCCCGCGTATGATCAGGTTAATAATACGTTTGTGTGGGGCAATACGTATAATGGATCAATAGATTCGTCAATTGGTTGGTCACAAATTGCGGTAGATACAGTATTTTTTCATAAAAATAGAGATTATTATTTGCATAAACCAGAGTTTATTGGTGGGCAGGAATACTGGACAACGGTTCCAGGAGATACAACTATGTATTTTGATGCAGATTCGTCAAATAAATATTGGCCTTATTTTGCTTATACATATCCACATCCGCTAACTGGTGCATCGAAATCATTTATCGTTACATCGCATAAATTGACATCTGGCCACATGTCATCTGTCGATACAATTGTTGGAATTGATTTTAAGGACACCGGGGAAATATATGTCGGATCATATGATTCTGTAGCATCGGTTATTCATTGGGTAAACGATACAATTATTTATAATCTTCCAAATTTTAATACTGCTGGTGTTAGAAAAATATGGGTAATAAATGATGATAGACAGGTTGATTCTTCATTAACATTTGAGTATATAGAGGCAAAAAAAGAAACTAAATTTACAATAATAAGGTATGCAAATTAAAGGAGGTTATATGAAAAAATTGTTAGTTTATCTTATGCTGGTAGTTGCTGCAGCGAAAATAAATTCTGCTCCAGTTTATTATCACGGTGCTTATGATGGGGATGGAACACGCGCTCAAGGATTAGATTGGGTGCATCCACATTGCGGAGACACCATTGATACGGTATTGGTTACTGCAATAGCAAGTACCGACGTTTATTATTTAAAGACCGGAGTATTTACTTTTACAGGTGGAGCAAATTTTTCTTCAAGGGACGGATTAACAACTGGATCGATTAAAGTAATAGGAGTTAAATCATCAACAACTAATATTGGTGCATCCATTACATCATCTGATTGGATAGTCAATCATGATACAGCAAATATGCCACATATAAATCTGATCGGAATGACATGGCAATGTGGAGATTATTATCAGTTTTATAATTTATTTTTTATTGGAGATTCTCTACAAATATTAAACGTTGCTGGAATTGGATGTTATTTTGAAAACTGTGTATTTCATCAAACTGGAAGTGCTGCCGCTAATAGGGCATGCGTGTATGCAAATTCAGGTAAAGCAACATTTGAAAACTGTCTTTTTTTGTCTGATAATGCTGCGGGAATACGAATGGGATCAAACTGGGTATTAAATGTATATAATAGCAAATTCGATGGGATAGATAATGCAACATATGGATACTGCATTATTACAGGTACTAACTATTTAAGAGTAATCGATAATGAATTTAAAAATTTTAAATATGGAATTAACATTGCGTCAAACGATATTATTGATATATTTAACAACCAATTTTATAAAGGGGACACTGCCGTAATTTCAACAGATGGTAATAATGTTTTTTGTAAAAATAATATTATTGACTCAACTAAAGTAGGTTTTAAATGGTCAACATCGGGAATCGATGATAATAAATTTAAATGTAATCATCAGGGAAGGAATGTAATTGATATGTATGTTGGAATAGATGAATCAGCAACATCTCAGGATTATGAACTAATAACTGACCCTCCAATTTACAAAAATGAACCAGACTCTTTAATACAAACTAATGTTTCAGGTGGGTATCAAAAGGCAAAAGGCTTAGGAATATGGTAAAAACAATTTTCTGCTTTATTGCTATAATGGCGGCAGTTATTTATTCTCATAACACCGGACCATCACATTTCCCAAATACTGGAGCGTATCAAAATATTAATTGTATCCCGCCAACCATTGCGAAAGCCATCCTTGTTTGCTACATCGGACGTGATACCACAATAAACATGATAGCAACCGATGAGGATTCAATAATTAATATTGACGCTCTTCCTGGAGGAATAGTACTTGATTCGTTAACCGGAGAGATTCATGGCGTTCCTACCGATACAGGAATATATACCATTAGATTATTTGCAAAGGCGTGTGAAAACGATACGGATACCTGTTTTATAACTGTTAATTGGGACACACTGCATTATGATTCGATTGCGGATAATCGTGATTCTCTTTATACGCTTGATACTGGGTGGGTGTATGGTTATTTTCCCGGAATCAATAGCGTTACGTTGAAGATATGGGACTCGACCGCGACAGTTGTTTCGTATACTTCTTCTTTGTTAAAATACCTTACGCCTGCGGATATTGCTGCTGGAAAATATCCTATAATTTTAGATGACGGGGTTGCCCCCGATACTTCTGATGATTCTGTTTATTATTACGGAGATTATTACGATACCTCCACGATCACTCTCGATCCACGCGATACCACTATAACCAATGGGGGAAATGCACGGTTTGCTGTTGCAGCGACCAGTACCGGAACAATTACATACCAATGGCAGAGATACCATTCCGGATCGTGGGGGAATGAAGACGGAGCAACAAACGACACATTGATATTTGCAACTACGCTGGATATGGACGGAGACTCGTTACGGTGCATAGCAACCGACGCAAGGGGAGCTGACACCAGCACGGCGGCACTTCTTCATGTTTATCCGCAGTATACGCTCGATACTAATCTTGTTCTCGGAATAGATGCAGAGGGATCGATTGTTGTTAAACCGGTCGGACTTACCTACGATTCAGCGGCAGCGTGTACCACGATTGCTCCAGTATCTATTGGCAATACTTGCGACTCAATAATTACATGGATAGGTGCGGTGAGGACAAAGAGCACTGCCGACACCGTGATTCACGCTGCGCTTTCGGCAAATGTGATCGATTCGGTTTTTTATAGCGATAACCCAACCCCTCAATATACTGCGACGGTCACAATAAGCGGCGGCGGCCACGTAGACGCCTCTCCCGGCCTTACTGTTGACTCAGGACTTACGATTACCCTTACGGCCACACCTGGGGCTGATAGCGTGTTCGTGGGATGGTCGGGTGATTACAGCGGAACCGATAACCCTGCGGTTTTTACGATGACCATGGATACCGCGACGACGGCGACGTTTGAGTACTCGCCGAGTAAACCATCATCAGCACTATCGAGATGGGCGCCGTGGATCAGGTCCTGGAGGAGGGTGTGGAGGTAACGGTTCGCTACACAACGGACTAGCATAGCAGAAGTGCCGCTTCGGCATTTAGGTCGAGGCTTTGCGAGCCTGCTATGCTGTGTTGTGTGTTGGTTTGTAAACATCCTAATTATCCTTTTTTTGGCCCAATTCTTCGGCGCAGGACGCGCCATGCAAGTGCTGCCACTGCCGGAACTTGTCCATTGCCAATGGATTTAAGTCGGTCCACCCGAGCGGCCACCCCATTAGCCACTCTACCCACATCGGGTTCAGCATTCCAGTATTCGCACCGACCGATTTCCTCGCCTCCTCCTGCAAACACTTCCCCACGGTTAAAGGCTTGCGGCTGACCCCGCTTTCCGCTCTCGGCGTCGGCCACTTCATCACATAGTTCGGCAGGCAGTCCCCTGGTGCGTGAATCCCTCTCTGACTTTGTCCTTTCCAATCCCTCGATTTCGGCGTGGGAAATCTGGCCGCTTCTGCTGGACTTGGCGTTCTGCCTTCTCTGAATTTCTCGCTGCGAATACTCATCGAAGCTGTCGGAGTGCCAACAAAAAATCCAGATTCGTTCTCGCAAGTGAGGTGCTCCGGTATCGGCTGCTGAAACAATTCCCCATTCTGCATTGTACCCCAGTTCGGCCAGGCTTCCGCATACTCGCTCAAGCCCCCGAATAGTGAGCATTGGGCTGTTCTCCACGAATGCGAATGGAGGTCGTACCTCGCCAATGATTCGCGCCATTTCAAACCACATGGCCGATTCTGTTCCTGTAATTCCTTCGCCTTTTCCTGTACTTGAAATATCGGTGCATGGAAATCCGCCAGAAACGACATCAACAATGCCGCGCCATGGCTGTCCGTCAAAGGTTCGAACATCATCCCAAATCGGGAAAGGCGGGAGAATGCCTTCGTTTTGTCTGGAGACAAGTACGCTTGCGGCGTATGGTTCGATTTCGACAGCACAGATGGTGCGGAACCCGCAGAGCAGCCCTCCGAGTATTCCTCCACCAGCACCTGCGAAAAGAGCCAACTCATTCATTCTTCTTTCTTCCGCGAACACGATGTTCGCATGTTTTTCAAGGGCCAAAAAACTATAATTCAAAACGTTTACAAACTGGCATACAACGGGTTACGAAACGGGTGAAGTTTACCCGCCTCGGATACAAGCAGGAAGTTTATACATGACCTTACCGTTTTTATCAATGATAGTCCATATATCGCGATGAGGGCAAATTTCATCCCTTGCGATGTTGGTGGATGTAAATTTTTCCACATTAGCTTTCAGTGAGCGATACTTCGAGTTAACATCATCCCATACAGGGCCGGGAAGCTCTAACGCAAGGCACGTAACTACCTTGTCAAATTCAGCGAACATACAACCTCCAAAGAAAAATTTATTTACACCAACGGTTGACGCTACCCGACGTTACTCTGTAATGTGGCCGCTTCGGCCCCTGCGGGTAGCGTTTGTTGGTTGACTGTAATTTTGTGCTCCATATTATCAAGAGGCGACAACTGCGTTACCCTATGATACAAAACTATGGACCCTGCAACAGAGACATTCATAGAGTGATCGCCCCGTAAAATTAACAATGAATGGCAGCGCCGCCGCGCCTCAACTGTTAAACCGTGATCTTCTGCGCCGAGTAAATAACATGCCCTTTCGGGATGGGTATATTGTTCGAGCGGCGTTGCCGTGTTGTCTAATTCAATGCCGATTAACCTGCAATCGTGCGGCAAATTTTTATAAAAGTCGTCAAAACAATCGTATGAATATACTGGTATGTGACGCCACGACTTCATTGTATCTGAACACTGATTTCTAAAACGTCTACCTATAAGAAATAAAAAATTTGCTTCGAGTATCTGCGCGGTACGAAACAATGTTCCGTAATTCAAAACGTTCTTACAGCACTCAATTCCGATACCGAAATAACCCCTTGTCACTCGTCGCCTCCTATTTACATGGTCACAAAATTATTGCAACCAACGTTTACGCAACGGCAGAAGCTTTACGCCGCCGCAAGTATTTAAGACCTTTGTCAGGACATCGAACCGAAACTTTGCAATCGTCAAAATCTGCGCATGTCTCGCAAAGGAGTAAAATTTTTGCCTTGCGTTGTTGCGCGGGGCGCTTCGCCCGAACAGTATGCCGCGACTCCACATATACCGAACGAATGCGTTTGAGTGCTGATTCAATATAAGGTTTATAATTGTCGGCAATCAAATCATCCAATATCTGCAAATCTGTCTGTCGCATTCGTTCCTCCAATGGCGCTCTCGCGGCATATTGCGTGCAACGTGTTGCGAAATGCCTGAAGTGGTTGGGGTGAAACGGTGAACCGGTAACGGCATAATGCTTCGTAACTCGGATCAAAATTTCTTTATTGCAAACCCAACCATTTTAGGCTTTCGCTGTTGTAAGATGTATTCTCGCTCCTCCATAGTGTAGCCGACCGTTATGGCCTTCGACTTCGGACTTACCTCGGTTTAAACCCGAGATGCCCCGCACCATTACAGCGGGCAGTAAAACGGTAACTGCAACGTGTTTGTACTTCACTTCGGCATCCGATATAAAAGAGCGAGAATATTTCTTACAACGTCTTGCGGTATGCCTGAAGTGTGGCTTTGCACATTTTAGGCTACAGCTGTTATGCGATAGTTGCGCTCGACTCATTAGCCTCAAGCGCACCATTGTAAACTGCATCGAAAAAACCAAGCTGCCCCCTTAACGGCATAAATGCAAGTGGCCGTTGCTCTTGTAGAACGAAACCGTATGGACCAAAAAACCAGGGGCTACTTGACACGGATACACAATCGATTATTTTGGCAATTCCGACGATGCCGCCGCAGCCGATAGTTTTTGCGTCCGGTGCCTCGACGCGCCAATGATCATATAAATAATCATACCCATAACGATCGACTCGTTTCCCGGCGTGAATAAGAAACCGACCTCTGATCTTAGTCGGCCACGTCCGATTCTCGATATCTTTCCCGAAATGGCAAATAGCCCAAGCCCAAGGTTGCTGTATACTCAAAGTTAACATGTACGAGACTCCGTTTCTTGGTGCGCTTTCCAATTTTCAAGAGAGCGCAATTTTGTATAACTACTTAATGTACGCCATTACATTTTCTATAGTTTTTTTGTAAACGTATATTTTGCAATGGTTTACTACTTATCATTCTCGGATCAGGAAGTGAATTATAAAACTTCTGCTGATGCTTCAAAACAACTTCCTGTATCAGCCTATCCATTAACTCAACGCTATTCATTTTTTTTACATTGCACCATCGACGCCATACTAAATGTGAGTTTTTAGATATTTCAATCGTAGTACTCATATCGACTGAATTCTCGGCATCCTCAATGCTACATCAAGAATAAGCAAAGCATCTGCTGTGCTTAAAGTAACTTTCAAATTAGGGAAAAGTTTTTGAGCGCGATCCTTGAGAATATTTTTCCACTGAGTTTTCGACATTCCACGTTCTTTGTACAGATTGTGGATCTTCTGCCAGCTTCTGGGGGCGATAGTGTCATAACCGAAGCCCAAGGCAATACATACGCCTCGCACAAACCCGTTACCGTCCCCGAATTTAAACATTGCCGACCCTGGATCAGCCTCTTCTTTTTCGTATGGAACTAAACCTCTACAATGAGGACACTTAATATTGACTACGGTTTTACGTTTTCCAACGAACCCTCCGACTTTCTCACAAAGAACGTGTACGGGTTCTTTATCGAATTGAAAAGACTTTAAAAAATTTACTATATCAGTATCGGTATCGGGCATTTTCACGGCTCCATTTCCCCTCGGAGATTTAAATGCAATTCCGCCGTTTGACCCAGGATCAATTCCGATTATTACCATTTCTGCTCCTTAAACTCCCCGACCGGGCCGTATCGGGGACAATAAAACAATCATCATATTTGCACCAAAATGACCCGACTATTGTTTATTTTCGCAGGTGTAATTTTTGCACCTGATTATTATCTCGCTTCCTTCGCTTCGATCTATCTCAACGTCGTTCGGCCTGCAATCAGGAAAATTATTGTTGTTAGAGCAGTCGAAACAAAGTGTCTGATCGTTGAACTCCACCGTTACAACCTCATTCCAACCTGGACATCTTCGGTTATTCGTATTCCTGGAATTTCAATATTTCCTTTTTGAGCATTGACAAGACGGGTAAGGCCTTTTTCGTCGATTGAAATGTACTGAAGAAGAATGTCGTTCATCAGCATTGACTCAACAGCGGGCTTCTTATCGACAACGGAAATTTTAAAAACTTTCTTGAATGTGGTTCCGCTTACCTTTGCCGTGTTTTGCACGATGGGAGCCACGATGCTTGAAGCAATAGCTTCCGCTGTAGCAGATCGAGCTTCGGCCTTGTCTGCCATTTTGTCACGACCTTTTTCCCGGTACGAGTCGGCCTTTTCCTGCTCTTTGAAAGCCTTTTCAGCTTCCTGCCTGCGCCGCTCTTCAACTTCGGCGTCTAGTTTTCTTTGGTCCTCGATGCGCTTACGTTCTTTCGCCTGATAATACTGACCCATACCGCTCTTTATAACAGTCTCTGCGTTCTGGAGCTTGCGAATAACGCCGTTGCATTCACCGTTGATTTCTCCCACCTGATCGTTGAGCGGCTTGACAATAATCTTACGATCATCGTCGATAACCTTGATGTGCTGCTTGATTGCCCGGTACAACTCGACGCCGTTTTCATACTCCTGATCGTTCGAGAATTTCACCTCTTTGAGAGTATAGAAGAATTCAAGCGCCTTCTCAATTTTCTCTTTCGTTTCGACAGGGATAAGTGATTTTTCTGACATTTTTTAATCCTTACGATGCAAGTTTATAGGTATTGTAAATGCTTTGAAATGCGATCAAATCTTCTGGATTGTGCAACCGGTAAATAGGTTCGGCCTCTTCTTTATCAGCAGAAACCAGAACGGTTATTCTGACTATTTTTTCGCGCTTGTCGAATATCTTTCCGCCGAATACCTCGCGGAGAAGGATTGAATACCCGGCAGTCTGCCACGAATAGCTTTTATGGTAAATCGCACTTGATTTCCAGTCGATAATTACGACGTGTCCCGATTCGATATCTCGACCGCAGAAATCAGGAGTACCAGCGAATCTGTAAAACACCGAGTACATCGGATACTCTGAAACGATGTTTGCGTTCGTATCAAAGAGCGGTTCAATGCGCCGTTTATCCATAAACTTTTGTACTTTATCCCGCCAAGGAATCATTTCGTCGGGAACTGATAGTTTTTTCCCCGAAACAATAGCGTTCGCCATTTTGTGAAACGCCTTACCAAAAACGGCATCGTGTTCGCGTTTTGCAAAATCAGGGCAACCCATTGGTACGAAAGGTTTTTTGTCGTCTGATCTAAATCCTATGCTGTCGAAAATTCCAGTCACAGAGGGAACTTGCCTACCATTCCAGGTATACCTGTGATCTGCCTCATTAAAGGCAAGATTAGGATATTGAATCCAGAAAGACATTAGATCGACACCTCATGTCCGAGTATCATTCGACACGCACGGATGAAATACTGCCATCGTTCGCGCCTTCCGTTTGTTTTTTCAGCGCACATAAAACGATCTGCCTTTTTGATAAGCGCCTGAATTTCTTCATCTGACATCCGGTGCTGGTCTTTAGCTGGAAGAGGTACAGTGTCATCAGAAATCTGCTCTGTCGTCTCTGCCTTTGTCGGAACGTCTTTTCCTTTAACCTTTTCTCCGGAGCTTATTTTTTCGATGACTTTTTTCTGAGTTGGAACACTAGCCCGGGCGAATTTTGCTGCGGTAGAAGGTTTAACGTTTTCCTTCACCTGATTTGGAACCGAATTGATTAAGAGCAGGTCTCTAACATGCTGTTCTGAACAATGCATGATTATTGCAAGGGATGAAACCTTTTCACCAGATTCTACGAGTTTAGAAACAGCCTTGGCTTTATCGTACTGCGAAAGCGGCTCACTGTCTGTTCCGTAGAACAGGTGAATTTTGATTGCTTCGACCGTGGAAGGATATCGTACTTTTCCGCCGGCTGAAAACCCTTCCTCTATTTCGCAGTATATTCCATCGTCGCGCTTATCGAGATCGGTACCGTATGTCTTTTTTGCCTCTTTCCACCCCAAAAGACGAAGTTCTCCATCGAGAAGTTCAAACCATTCTCCATCTTCAGAGATCAATCCTTTAACTGCCTTTTTCTGACCTTCTTCAATGAGCGACTTGGCTCGTGTATCGATCATTTCAGGTGTGATATATGTCCTGGTATTGCCCCAGGGCCCAACCCTTATGCGTGATGAAGGGATAATAAACCCTTTTCCGCTTCTCTTTGCCCACGAAACATCTCTTAATCCCATAATCCCCTCGTGTTTATTTTGTTAAAAATTGCGACTTTGGTTATCGATTTAGACTTACCTCGGTTTTAATCCCGAGACGCTCCGCACCATCACAGCGGGAGGCAAGTCGCCAGCCTCAACAATTTTATGCGCCCGGCTGTTCTGCTCTTGCAGTGAACCAATCAACAATTTTCGACTGCGCATCAGGGAGCACATCTTCAACGCAATCAACTCCAGCACATTCTTTTAACACGTCTGCAACGGAAATACCTGCCTGCATCGCCAAAGATTCTATCATAGAAGAAAACTCCTCGGCGCCCATAACAGAGGGAGGGTTAGGTTTACCCTGGCCTGAAGGGTCGTTTCCGGCTGTTTGGGAAACTTTCGCCTCTTGAGTGAATTTGGCAAATGAATTTGGTTTCGTTTTTACCAGATTCAAGATGACGTTAAAATTCACCTTGCTGCTTTTCTGCCATGTAAGCCAGAAAATATTCTGTACTTTTGCCGCTGCCGCTACTGATCCGATATCGACACCGGCCTTTTTGCACTCAGAGTACATGAGAAAGCCTTGTTTCTCGCTCACCAGGCGGCCAGACTCCCGGTCTGCATCGGATGGCCGTACCAGAGATTTAACATCGTCTGAAAAATCAGTATTTGAACTCTTGTTTTCAGAAACGTGAATGTCTGCCGATGTTACATTAGGTTTCGTGCTTGTGTTACCCTCGGCTAGTGCCTGGAATCCGCGATCCATCTCCTCGGCGGTATAAAGCTGGTTAAGCTTTTTAGGCCATGCGAGACGCCTTGCCTGCGCTTCTGCGCACTTCCCGAGCTGGTGAAACGACATTGTACGCCACATCATACCTTTTTTGTCGCCGGGATAAAATTCAGACCATCTTGCAATTCCGACGAATGGTTTATCGAAACCTGTCCGGTATACCCTACAGATGGCTTTTTCAGGATGGGTATATTGTATTTTTACCTTATCCGGCCCCGGATCGAATTCTTCGACCAACTCACCTTCGTAATCGATCGGATCAATTCCTGCAAAATCGCCAGCATCTTCGGACATTGCCCGGAAAAAATCAATGGTAGAAATAAATGAAACAGACCTGTTTCCTTCCCTGTCGGTGTACGCGATCGGGACGATGAGTTTTGACATCGGATGTACCCCTACTTCTTGGCACTTGAAGAAATAGAGTGCCATTTCAGCATCTGTTGATCCTTTAAAAATGCAGGCCCGGACGGTATTGATAAGTTGAACATCCTTCGAGTACTCATCCTTTTTTTCGAGTGCCTTATTCATTCTGTTCATCCTCCTCATTTTCGACATCAGACGATTCTGGAGTGGTAGGAAGATCAAGAGCAACCTGCGCCCGTTTACCGCCGACATACTCCTCGGCCTCGGTAATGATATCGGCAATCGCATCTGCGAAACCTTCCGGGATGTATTTGTGCTGGACTTCGACCTTGAGCGTTACCGATGATGTACCCGCCTTGAGTGACGCAACGATGACGTAATAGGTGTTATCTTCACCCTCTTTATCCTCGCTGATATGAATCGACACTTCCCTGACGGCGATTTTTACAATCACCTCGTCGGGAAGATTACAAACAGCGGCGACCGAAGCGGAAAAATCATTCATCGCCTTGTAGAATTCAGGAGCGGCCTGAGAGTTGTTTCCGTACTCGTGCACGGTAACATCTCGTCCATTGTCGGAATACTCGATCTTAACGTGATCGACCGATTCTTGTTGGACGACCTTTGACCAGTATTTAACCTTTGTGATTTCCATTTTTTACCTTTCCATCCATTTAGGAGAGTGACACTTCGGACATACATATACCGGTTTTTTTCTAGGCACCCATGAGTGCCCACATTTTTTACATTTAACCTTTTTTATTATAATCATGATGATAATATACTCTCGTTTTTTTTGAAATGCAAATTATTTTTTTTAATTCCAAATTACTTTATGCTGCTTCTTATCCCACCCTGCCCCGCGCGGTCCTCTTTTTGTCGGGTTATACATCGTTTGCTCTCCAGAATAAAAAGCAGCCGGGACAGTAACCGACTTTCCACATTTACAAATTCCATTACAGTGATACCAGCTACCACACTCGCACTGACGATCTGATTACTGCACCATCAATACATCTCCGCATATTCTTCGGCTGCATGGCACAGCTTAACGAGACGGCACGGTACTGTTTTAATGCTGGAATAATTTTTTGAACGAAGATATACTTTTCCTTCAGTGCGATTTAAGTCAAACGTGCGTATGGGTCGCCACCGCATATTATATTCTATCCTGCCAGCAATCGGTTTGCAATCCGTTTTCAACATACGGTTCCTCCATTCTCATGAATTCTTTGAGATAAACCATGTCTTTATATCCTATCGGCCCGTTCTTGTTTTTCGCAATTATCAATTTTAACTGATTAATACAACCTTCTTTTACGGCTCTTTCTCTGCTCATGTATGCTTCTGGCCGATGGAGCAAGAAAACCACATCGGCATTTTGTTCGATGTTTCCAGACTCGTGGAGATCGCTCAAGGTCGGATCTTTTACCGGTCCAGCTTCGCGGGGTCGCGCAAGTTGCGACAGTATAAACGTCGGAAAGTTGAATTCTTGACCTATCGCCTTCAACGCTTTGCTATGTTCCCCCACTTCAATGCGTTTACTCTCATGTTTTTTTTCGGGAGTTATTAATTGTAAAAAATCTAAAACGAGCAGATCTATTTTTCCGATTTCATGATTCAAACGATGTACCATAGAATAAATTTTTGATATCGTAACGTATGGGGAGTTTATTAAATAAATCTCCAGTTCCGATAATTGGCTGCCAGCCTGTTCAAGAGCTTGGTATGTCCCGTTTGAAATAAATCGAGAATTAAAATTATGAAGGTTTACCCGGGCGGATGAAAAAAGAGATCGGCGACATTCATTACGATCGGAAGATTCAATGTTAATTTTAAAAATACGTTTTCCGTTTTCAGCCATTTTTCGGACAATACAATCGACGACGGATGTTTTTCCTTGTGACGGCCTTCCGCCCCAAATAACATTGTAGCCATTTAGAATAAAAACCATGTTGTCGATCGACGGGTAATGAGTGATGATATCCGCCGCAACTCCCCCGTTGATAATTTGACGCGCCCGCTCCAGTTCATGAGGGATGATAGTCGATAGCCGGTTTATTTGAGTGACGCTTTTCCGCTGATTATCAAGAATAGACGAAATCGCGCGGGATGATATATCTGATGCCTTCGTTTCGTTATCGTTAAAAAACGAATTTTTCATCTGCTCTGCGGTTTCGATTCCTTTTCGACGCTCTTTTTTATCGAGCAGGATACCGCAGTAGTATTCGATGTTCCGAAAAGTGCAAACCGACTCACTTATTTCTGCCAAGTAATAATCACCACCGACAAAATCGAGCTGCTCTTTATTTTTAAGCCAGTCTGCAAGCATAGTCAGATCGACAGGTATGTTTTTTATAAACATCTCTTTTATCACCTGAAATATTATTCTGTTTGCAGTCATGTAAAAACAGTCGTCATCAAGCAGTTCAATCGATATTGCCACGCATGCCTGATCCGCGATCATTGCTCCAAGCACAGTGCGTTCTACACCGAGATCTTGGGGTGGTGTTTTTTCTAAAGAAAAGTCGTTGTTCTGAAATTCGTTCATGTTTTGCAATCCGGGCAAGTTTTTCCGCGTGGACCCGTAGGAACAAACTCGTTTCCGCAGGTGTCGCACGGTATTGTTTTATAATTTCTCTGCTTTTTAGGAAAATATTTTTCGTTTTTTTCATCAACCTCACGGAATAAATCGTCTACCATTTCCGTTTCGGCGCGTGATGGTTTTAAAAGACAAGGGAGGCACCAATCCTGTTTTTCAATAGTCGTTTCGAATGAATTATTACATTTTTTACAATTTTTTTTCATAATTTTGAGTAAATTCCGGTTGATTCTGATTGATTATTACCGTTTTTATCCTGCCATACTTGATTCATTCTCATTGTCAGAGCGTTCGCCCAGGTAGATTTCCAATCAACTGTATCCACTTTGCGGGACTTAATATTTTTATAACCTCCCATTTGCGACCAAAAATTAATGTGCGCTTTTTTAAGAGTAAGAGGTATGTCGATTCGGGGGTTTACTTCCTGCTGCTGATCAATCCATCCTTGATCGTGACGTATCTTTTCGTACTCCGCCAGCTCCCATAGTTGGTATGTGATGAATGTCTCACAATTCTTTTTCCATTCGGGGGGTTGTTTTTTATGTTTTGATGGAGGATTGTTTAACTCTAGACTGTTATCTATCTCTGAGTCTTTAAAAGAAGAAGAAGAAGAAGATACAGAAGCAGAAGCAGAGTGTCCCACTACATTTGGGACACGTCCCATTTGTAGTTCCTCAATGTGATTTTTTAAATCATCCCTATATTCAAACCATTCACGATCTATATTTAAGTGTGAGAATCGTTCATGATATTTTTTTTCGTCTTCATTAGTTCCTGGTATAACTGTAATTAGCTTAGACTCTGGAGCGATAGTTTTCATCTCATCCGTTCTTGACCATGGATTTTTTGAAAATCCTATTTTTATTCTATCGTTGAACAATAAAAAATAAACGTACCCCTCCCTTACAATTGATTCACCTTTTCTATACCTCCTTTTTCTTTCTGATTCTGGATTAGATGAATAAGAAAACTCGCGATATTTCAAATAGTTAAGTACAATCCACCCTCCTTCAACTTTCTCTATTCTTTTACCCTCAAAATCCGGAGTCCTACTATCTGGATCAGGAGATTCAAGGCTTTTTATTGCTTCATCGAATTCTTTTTCAGGGATATTGCATGATCTTAATAATCCACTACGGGAACATGCAACGAATCCTATATGATCGCATTTTGCTAAAATAGAAATCCATACTACCCTGGTAAAAACCGACTCAGACCATATTGATGAGTCGATAATTTTTGAATCAAGTTTCGTGAAACCCATTATTATCCCATAAAAAGCCCTCCCGCCCGTGTGCTACCACGGGCAAAGCAAGGGCGGTTATCCGCAGGGCAGCTAAATTACTGAATCATTGATACGATGTAGCACTCGCATAAAATGCAATATAATCATTTTTTATTGAAAAGACAAAAAAATTAATTTCGAGAAAAAAAAGACTACTGTTGAAAGCATGAGAATAAAGTAAAAGTTGACTTTTATATTTTTACTCATTATATTCTTATCATCCTTTCTGTTTGTGTGAAAATGGTCCAACTCAGGTGCCTGTAATAAAATACAGGCATTTTTATTTTACCTTATTTTGCCTGTTTTGGCAATTCGTTTCTTAAAAAACGTAAGATATTATCGAAACATACTGTGGTTATTTCACAGTACGAATGAGGGTTATGTTTGTTATAAATTGTCATCCGCCAATAAGATCCTTTTTGAAGCGGTAGCTTGTGACGACAGATTAACACTTGGCAGAACTTTCTTTTATTCATTTTCACCTCCGTTACGAGTTCAGTTTTTCAATCAATTCGCGTGCACGATTGATTGATCCATCCCGGATGATTGCCGACATTGGAATCTTGGTTTTATCTGATGCCGTTTTTAATTCGTGGTGCTCTTCTTCAGAAAGCCATAAATTAAAATTAATTTTCTTCTTCTTTTTTGTAACCTGAATTTCTGAATTGTTCATATGTCTCCTCTAATTTCATGTGGTAATCGTAATCTGTTTGATTGTCAAATATCTTCCCGCATATTTGGCATTGATACGGCGCCACTACTGCCAACCTGTAAATGATCATTAAGACCAATATTATCGGCAAGGCAACGAGTAGTGCGACTTCAATATGCTTTATCAGGTCCATCATTTTTCCACCCGTTAAAATAACGTCCATTGATGCAATCAATTCAGCCTGTTCTTTTATGATAGAGTCAAGCTGATTAATTACGTTTTCGATCTGTTTAAGAGCTTCTTTCATGTTACCTTTCTAAAAAGTGGCGGGATTGCTCCCGCCGTTGAGTTACATTATAACCTTGTTTTTAAATCTTTCCGGCAGTGAGGTGATACCGGTACCACTAAGGTACAGATACCCGCCGACCGACAATCCTTCCGGCAGTGAGGTGATACCGGTACCGCTAAGGTCCAGATACCCGCCGACCGACAATCCTTCCGGCAGTGAGGTGATACCGGTACCGCTAAGGTCCAGAGACCCGCCGACCGACAATCCTTCCGGCAGTGAGGTGATACCGGTACCGCTAAGGTCCAGATACCCGCCGACCGACAATCCTTCCGGCAGTGAGGTGATACCGGTACCGCTAAGGTCCAGAGACCCGCCGACCGACAATCCTTCCGGCAGTGAGGTGATACCGGTACCACTAAGGTTCAGAGACTCGCCGACCGACAATCCTTCCGGCAGTGAGGTGATACCGGTACCGCTAAGGTCCAGAGACCCGCCGTATTTTTTCGTTGCTACCATTTCTTTTATTTCTCCTTCAAAAAAATCTCTGAATAACGACTTGATTTCCTCTTTGTCGTCAACGTACCATTTTGGAGGTTCTCCGTCGTGATCTACGTTGATTGTCCATGCAGACAAATCGTTGAATGCCCCGTTCGGAAGAGCTTCGAGGTTGACCTGCTCCTCCGATCGCAGATCGTTAATTCCGTACGCATTTCGGATGTCGCTATGCGAATTAATCCCCGACTTGAACAGCAGTCTGTTACCACTGCGCTGTAATGCGATAGCGCCAATACCTCGACACATAATTTATCTCCCTTTTTAAATTGTTTTGTTAATAGCGGGGTTTCCCCCGCCGTTGAGTTATTCGTCGAAATTGAACTTTCTTTTTGGTGCATCAATAACCATTCCGGAAAGCTGCTCTTTAATTTCCGATATGCCGGAAACGACGTTCTCCCGGATTGAATCATAGTTGCGAAGATCTTCCGCAGACTTTCCCCCGAGAATGTCTTTTGCCTTGGATACAAGCGCCTCAAGATCTGTATCGTTAGTGATGTTCCGTGCTGAAAAAGTATCCATAAATTCTTTAAAATTGTTTACAAGAGAGTCACGGAAAATTTTAGGCTTTCCATCGGCGCCCGGCTTGAGACGTTCAACCATATGGTTGATCAATTCGTTGAATGATTCTCTCATTGCTGCCGTGATCTCTTCGGCTGCCGATATCAATTTTTCGTTGAACAGCGCCTTTTCCCGCTGAAAAATTGCCGGAGAGATTGCGCCCAGGTTCGCCGGTATACCTATTTCGATGTATTGAGCAGTAACCGAGAATGAACCCCTTACGCTTTCTTTGTCCGGATAATCAGCAGGATTGAAAAGACCACCAAGTCGGGAACGTGCATCATAGACCGCTGTCGCGTAATCGTCAAGGAAAGCGGCAATTTTCGACAATCGCTCATTTTTATAATTTTCGATCATGCTGTCAATTTGTTCGAGCATTGAAATAGGAATAAGGTAAGTGCCGTTGCGGAAAAGTGGATTAGGAAGAGAAAGTTTGTAAAGACGTGTTCTGAAATCACCGTCAAGCTTCGTTATGGCGTCAAAGTTTGGGGCCGAAATCAATTCTTTATTCACCCCGATTGCGTCACTGTCGGGTTGCTGTTCCCCTTCGGTTTCTCTCATTACCATTTTACGACTGTCAACCTTTCGGCGCGTTCCAATTTTTGAAATCGTAACAGAAAGAGCAATTGCATTGTCCAGTAAATTTGTTGACATAAAACACCTTCCTTTTAATTGTGAGTATGAAAATGATCGTGATCGTGATCGTGGCCATGTAATTGAATGCCGATAGTGACTTTTTTTGTCCGCGTTACTTCTCCTCCAAGTTCCCGAGCTATCCATTGGAGCGCACTTTCCGCAGCCTGATGAGCAGGACCGCTGATCTGATCGGTATCAATTCGGCAGGTGCCATTTTCCAGAATCGTTACTGTGATATCGTTCATGGTTTATCTCCTCAGCTGTAATTGAATATTGCCGGTTGATGTTGTCGATTCACTATCCACCCGCCAACCGAAACGTTTTGAAGCGTCGCGGATTGTCTGAGCAGCGTATAGTCGCGAAGCGGTTTTAATCAACAAGTCGTTACTGTTTGCAGAATACGCACGGGTGATAAGCTGTCCGTTTGAATATTCAACGTCCCGGAGTTCAGAAGAAAATTGTTTTTTTACAATGTTCCACCTGTCAACGTTCCATTTTCCAACGTCGGTTTTAATGGTTGTCACGGTATAGCACGGCATGATTATTTATCCAAATCTATCCGGCGTGTGCCGGTTGAAACGGTTGCCGGTTGCTGATATGAGTATACGCCGGGTTTGCTGGCTGAAAGAAAACGTCCGGTTGCCTGTTTGCGCAATTGCTCAATTGATTCCGCAGCCATTTTCGATACCGGAACAATCCACTGAGCGGCAATTTTCGGGGATACATTCAAGCGGTATGCAATTTGTACCGCCGTTCTGATTTCCGCACCTGTCCATCCAGAATCATCGGGGAGATCTGTTGATACATCAGGATATTTCGATAACCAAATTTTCCAAATTGCTGCACGTTCTGAACTGTCGGGAAGATCAAAAAACCATATACCATACTGAAACCGGCGCCGGAGTTCTGGCGGGAGTGCTGCCATGCCGTTACACGTTGCAACCCAAAAAGCATTTTTTCCGGCAAGGGCCTTGATCGTGGAGAGTGCTTTTCTGGTGTTTCCTTCCGTTTGTCCGACCAAAGAACCTTTGAGCGCACCCAAATCAAGGGTTATTGTCGGAATATTCGCTGCGCTGCCGATTGCGACAGAACAGAGAGATTTCCCGCTTCCCGGGGGGCCGACAGCAATTAAGCCAGTCTGGTTTTCATCTTGCATATATGTGAGTATTGATCCGAGCATTGATTGAGACGTTCCGGAAGAATCGCCTAAAGTTCCGCCGGCACCAGCGCCGGAAAGAGCTTTTTCAATTTCTTCAATTCGGATTATTGCCGCCGGCGCATCACGTCCGGCCATTATTGACCGGGAAAACTGTTTTATGTTTTCCAACCCGCCGATATCGTCCATGGTTGAACCGGACATATCAACCGACAATCCCGGAGTGGAATTGATTGCCTGACGCCATCGTTTCCACAACGATTCAATATTTAATCCGTCTCGGGACATAGATAACGCGATAGCCTGTTCTGCGGTATACGCTGATAATCCGCGCGTTGCCGTTACTGCCGTTTGAAGCGTTTCCGCTGTCGGTTCGGTCAATTCGGCTGATGTATGCAATTCACGTATAATCGATTCCCGGGTTGTTTCATCCGGCGGATTGTCTGATATCTGATAAATATCACTCCCGATATCGGAAGGAAGGATTGTTGAAAAAGAGGAAATCAAAATAATAGTCCGGTTTGAACGTTTGAACGGTTCGCGACAGTTTGCGATTGCCTGGCAGGTACGTTTATCATCAATCCATCGTGCCGCGCCAATGCATACAATAACTGTATTTTCAGGTGCACGTTCCATTGCCGCGCTTATTGCGGATGTGGGGTCAGTCATCAAAACCGGATCATTGTCGCCGAGGATTGATTGCATCGAAGATATGCCGGAGGCATTCAGCCCGATAAATCCGCGCACACAATCGTACTGCACTATAGAGCGATTGTTGAGTGATACAATAGTCTGCACGGTTGCCGGTTCATCCCCCGACAGTATCGACACGATCGGGACACCGCAGCGATAAGCTGATTTTAATTCATTTTGCATTTTATTCCCCTTCCGTAACTGGCTCAAGGTGCTGTTCAAAAAAGTCTGACTCTGGATTGCAGTTGATTTCGATTGTTGCTTCGGTTTCCATGGTTATTCCTTGTGGTAATTCGTGTGCCGATAGACATTGATGTATTTTTTACCTATCTGTTTATCGATTTTGATGATGCAATGATCAGGTATTCCACCTCCGCCCATACTGCGGGAAGTGAGGATAAGAAGCGGTATTTTTATGCTGCCGGTTGATCTGCCTACCCTCCCACTTTCCGCACGATCACCCCAATCACGGCCGGTTTCCGTGTCACCTAAAAAAATACGGATACGATTACGGTTTTTACGCGCCTGTTCGAGTAGCCCGATAACGATATCATTGGTTTCTGCATGATAGGCAGTTCCATCGATAATTCGATAGTTGATCGTGTTACCGTTCGAAAGCTTTTCGGTAATCAGGTTTGAATTCATTTTCTACTCCTTGTTGGTGGTTTCCCAGAGCGTCTCGCGCCATGCATGATGATATATACCTGCAATAGTCGTGCCATAATCATATCACATCAAATAACGCTAAATTTAAAGTGTTTCAAATATCGTGCCATAAGAATTGTAATGTATTTTTACACACAAATTAATTACCACGTAATATCAATAAGTTATCGTGTAAAGATTTTAAACAGCAATTATTGATTTTTTTACACTTTTTCAACTTAACAAGTAATGATCTCCAAAAATCACATATAACTAACTATAGTATAACTAGTATATTATTATAGATAGAGTAGTGTAGTAAGATGAGAGAGTAATAACTACTATTTAATCATTCATGCATCATCAAAAAAAACTACACGAACCATACTATTATTTATTATATTAAGACCGATGTAAAGTAGGAACGAAAGGCACGGATTGCCAACCGGATAAACCCCGAAAGCCCAAAACGCAAAAGACCCCAACCCGTCAACAATCAACTATCATGCCAACCACAACTGCTCTCAGCTTAATTGACATGCGATACATGCGACAAAAGGCAATGTGAAGAAGTGGTCAAATTGATCTGATTTGAGCATTATTATATCAATGTCGCATAATATCTATTATGTATACCATTTAAACTAAGTTGTTGATTTTATTCAAGATATGTATTGTGTATGTCAATTAAGCATGTTGAGTTATTAACATTCAAATATTCGTGTATTAATATGTTTGGGACCCCCTATATCGACAGGGGGGGGGGTGCACCCGCCGGTGTCCAAGTGTGAATATGCTCTATAGGTCCCCATCAATCCTCAAGTCTTCTCTCAATAACCCTTGACAAAGAGGCAGACTTGTTTTCGTCATTATGCAAAATTCTTGAAATTTTATTATATTTGAAGGTGTGGTTATTCTAAAATCTTAAAAGGGGTCCCTGTGTGAACATCAACACTGGAGCGCGACTGACTCCTGCGATACGGAAGAGGAGGTGGAAGAAGGAAGTGAAGCTCCTGAAGGAAAAGGGGGTGATGTTGGCTTATGGGGTAAAGAAGTCTACTCGAAAGACGTATGTGGAGAGCCGCAAGGGAAAGAGTAATGAGCCTGCGATAGCCAAGGCGGAGAAGTATTTCGCACTGCGGGAAGAGGGGGTAAGTAAAACGGAGGCTGTCGCTGTCGCCGGAGTGTCGAAGGCGGTCGAACACACGCAGGCCGGTTTGATAGTAGGGGCCAACATTGACCGGCAGCGGGAGGTTCTACAGAGCCGTCCGGGAATGATGATGGCAGACATCGCAGACAGGCTTCAGAAAAGAGCGACGGCAAAGAAGGTGAAAGCGAGTGACCAGAATAACGCTGATAAGCTGCTTATTGAGATGCTGGACTATCAACCCACGAAGAAGATAGATGTTCGATCGGTAGGGATGTTGATAAATTTTAGTGACGTGAGCAGAGAACAAATACTTGAAATGAAGGAAAAACGTATTGCCGAACTCAGAGAACGAGTTGTCAGAGAAACAACAGCAGTTGTTGTTGAATCTGATAGCTGAAGACGAAGATCTTAAAGAGTGCGATTACGAACTGAACGTTCGTTCTGAAAAATGGCCGATCCGTGATGCCGTCCCGAATATTGCGCAGATTCGATGCTTGAAATGTTATCAGCAACCCCACTCTACTTATCCTGATAAATACCCGTTGGTTAAAATATTCCGTGCCGGAAACGGAATAGGAAAAACATGTGTTTTAGCATGGATGGTTGCCGGCGCGAGTCTCGGAAGACGTTTTTTGAACCCTAAGTATTTCTATCATCAGTATTTTGATGAATGCGAAGAAATACGAAAAAAGCGCCATTTTTGGCTGCGAATAGTCTGTGATAAAACCGACGTTGAAGAGGGAGGATCAATTTATCAGCAGATAAGTAAGTGGATACCGATAGCGCAATGGGAAGGAAAGAACGCAAGCTACTTCACCCGTATCAGAATTCCGGCTCCTTCCAGAGAATACTACGAGACTATAATCGACATAAAAACCTTCGACCAAGATACCGTGGCACATGCAGGCCCTGACAAAGATCTCATTGTTTTTAACGAACCTCCGAAACAGGACAAGTATAACGAAAACGTTGGAAGAGTTCGATCAGGTGGAAGACTTGCTCTATTTTTGACTCCGCTTAATGAGGCTGAATATCTGCACAAAATTGAAGATGGTGAATACCCTGACGGTGAAGTTGATGTTACCGTAGGAACAATATGGGACAACTGTAAAGATATTCCTGGAACTAACGGAATATTGTCAAAAACAAAGATTGATGGCATGATCAGACAGTGGAGAGAGAACAACGAACTCGAAGTTCCGGCGCGTGAACGAGGTGAATACATGCATCTTTCCGGAGCCGTGTTCCCGATCTTTAACCGGGATGTCCATGTCATTCCACCGGTCCCGATAGATCCGAAGTGGAACATCTACAAAGTTATCGATCCGCACGATTCAAAACCTCCCTTCTGCTTATGGATTGCTGTTACCCCACTCAACGACTGCTATGTCATTGCAGAGTATCCGACTGCCGTATGGACATCAATCAACACGACACATTTGACCATTTCAAACTTTGTTGAAGAATTCAAAAACATCGAGAATGGAAAAAACGAGAAGTTTCCGTACATAAAAAAGCTGATTATAGACGAATGTATAGGAGATCCAAACAAGTTCCATTGCAGGCAGTCTGATCGTGGAATGAGACTCGATCACCTGTATGAGCATTACGGGTGTGAGATGATAAACACGAAAATAAGCGACGATGTTGCAATGAGAATAGAGAGAATCAGAAAATTGCTGTATTTCGACCCGTTCAGAAAAGTTGAAAGCCCGAACATCCCGAAGCTTAAAATATTTGAAACCTGCACGAACGTTATAAGGGCGGTTAAAAATTTCCAGTTCAAGCAAAATCAGGGCATGGGTGGAGGAATGAGCGATAAAGTAGACAAAACTCACGAGTGTCCGATCGCCTGCCTGGGGTATTTTGCTGTAAGTTTCGACGGATATCAAGAAAAAAGAATAGAAAAAAGCAGTTATTTTGACGAATTTGATGATTCTGAAGATTTAAGTGTGGAAAATTATGATTCTTAAGTGTATATTAAAAACAAATACATCTGCAAAAGGTTCATTTAAATGCAAGGTGACGATTTTTTAAATATTGTCGAATCTGACGCAAAATATTCTCTTGATAATCTCATTGCAGGTTCTCAAGAAATGATCGACCTGTTCTCCAAATGCATTCAGAAATACATAACCCGCGCAAAATTCTGGAAACCTCGCCTCGAAATCGGTAAAAAATGCATGAATTACATGCGCCGTCAAGTTTTTACCGAAGGCCAGAAGAATAAATACAAAATCGTTGAAAAAAAGTGGCCGATCGAGCTTCAGCTCATGAAGCGCGTTATAAATACTCTCGGTGATAAGATCGAAGATGCAATTCCCGGGGCAGACATCACTTTTGAAGACGACGACCCTCCTCCGACCGCTGCAAAACCTGAAGTCATGAAGACGGTTCTCACCTGGATGAAGAATCAGCTCACGATTCAGGAAAAAAGAAAACACGTTCTTCGTGACGGACTCATTACCGGTTATCCGATCGTACTTTGGTTTGAACGGGTGAGGGGAATTACGTCTACTCCTGGCCTTATACCTCTAATCCCTTCGGTTTTGACCTGGGATAGCGTACTCCCCGATCCTTTTTTTGATGAAAACAGAGGGATAGGCGACCTTATTTTCATCAAAGAGAAGACGACCAAAGAACTTTATGATATGTTCCCCGATCGCAAAAGAGAGCACTTAAAGCATTTGGCAAAACTCGGAGAAGATCCAACTTACCGCGACCGGCTACTTCTTACCGACCAGACAAAAACGGCGGACGACAGGAAGTCGTGGCTTTATCAGATGATTCAAGAAGGGATTTTCAACAGCTCTGGCGGTCACTACTTCCTCATGCAAAACGTTTTCCCGATAACCACAAAGCGACGGGCATGGATTGACACCGAATCCGATACGGCGGTTCCTGAAGTTTTCATTCCTCCCGAAGACTGGACCGAATTTCAGAAACAGTCATTCCTTGAGAATAACCCTGAATTCAAACTGTCCGCAAATGTGGACACGAATATTTTGTGGGTGACCACTGTCGACAGCAGCGGCTTTGTATGGGAAAACAGGCAGCAATGGTATCAAGAAGAGGGAGAGCTTCCGGCAGCAATCTATGTCGCCGATATGATCGACAACATTCCGTGTGGCGCCGGGGAAGACAGGCTCCCTTATGTTCTGCTTGCATCCGCCTGCGCAACCGAAGGTCTCGACCAGGTACGGCGAGGGACCGGCAGACTTACGGCGGTTAAAGAAGGTGCGGTGAAAAAGATAGGTTCTCTCAAAACAGAACTTTCTTCTTCTGAAGGAATTGCCGTTATCAGCCACAAGTACGATATGGATGATTCTATTAAACAATTCACCCGTAATCCGAATACAACCTTTCTGGAAATGCAGGATCGAATTGAAGATCAACTCGAAAACGTTGATGGAGTTCCCGACTCATGGACCGGTGCAAGTAATCCCAGGCAGTCGGAAAAGGCAAAACGGTTTGAATCGAAAGCCGCGCTTTCCCCTCACTCGCCGTATGTTGATAATTACCAGAAATTCACTCTTAAACTCGAAAACCTGTTATGCAAATTCGCACCAAGGGTAATAACCGAACAGATGGTTATCCGCCTGAAAGATGAGTACGGGCAACCGAAAGAAGAAGTAACGGTAAACCAGACAGAGTTTGACTATTCCGGTGAAGCGCACAGAGTGGCGAACGATATAGTTTCTACGAGATACAGGGCCGTCGCCTCCGTGGGAGACGACAGCGTAACGAGCAGGGAATCGCAGCAGAAAGAATTTATCGAGATACTTGAGGCCGTCGGCAACCAGCTCTTTAAACTCGATCCCACTCTTCTTGCGAACATCTTTTCAACTTACCCGAACGTTTTTGCGCGAGAAACAGCCAAATTCTTACGGGAATACGGAATCCGCGCAGAGCAGGCCCAGGCACAGCAGGCACAGGCCGATCTCGCTTTCGAGGAAAAGAAACAGTTGCGCCTTGCAAAGGCAGACAGTGAAAAAGTAAAACGCCCGAAGGTTGCAATTAAACTTGATCCGCAATCGCTGCAAGATGCCCCTGAAGGTGCAAAGATTCTTTATCAGATGATGAAGCAGTATGAAGCCGAATCCGAACGAACGGCACAGGAAGAACAATTTCAGCAAACAATAAACCAGCAACCGCAGCCAGAAGAAGTGCCTGCGGAAATGGCTACAGCTTAAAGAAGGGATCGTTATGAACATTTTTCTGAAGCGAATTATTGATGCGTTTGACGTGCGATGTTACGAAGAAGCGGCGGCGGTCGCCGATCCCCCTGCAGGTTTCGGAAGTGAATCTGGAAGTGACGATGCAGCGACGGGAGGAGATAATCACGATTCTGATGTCGTTGCGGATGATATTGAAAATTACCGTGGATCGAAAACGGTAAACCCCGAACAGCGCCCGCTCAAAGAATTCAACCGGACGGGAAAAACGAAAGAGCAGATAGACGACCTTGTTTCTGCAATGGGTGACGATATTTTTCTTTCCGACGAAGCAATTGCAGCAATTGAGAAGAAAAAAAAGGAAGAAAAAGAAAAAAAGGCTAAAGAAGCCTCTGCCGGCGATAAGGGAAACGAGGACGGAAAAGATACCGGAAAAAAAGAATCGACAGATGCCGATGTAGACGAATTCTACAAAAAAAGCGGCATAACGAAAGACGATTTTGTCGCTCTTAAACCTGAATTGCAGGAAAAGATCGTCTCTCTCTACGAATCGAAAAACGCAGGTGCCGACGGAGAGTACGAAAAGATTATCGCCGACAGTGTGAAAAAACATGACGAATTAAAAAAAACAATCGAGACCTTGCTCGATGATCCTACCATAGCGGCTGTAATTGAGGAAAAAAGAACCGGAAAAAAGTACGTTGCGACCGACCTTCCCGAACCGACGCAGAAAGAAGTTGCGGCACTGATCGAGCTTTCTTCTGACCCCGCCGCATTCCGGGAAGCCCTGCTCGAATTCATGGTATCCAAGGGTGAACAGGTGATTAGAACGGAACGTTCGGTTGCTGAGCAAAAGTGGCAGCGCAAGCTACTCGAAAAAGACGCCTTGGTAATATTCCAGAAAATGATGGAAAAAGAGCCTCGCCTTGCTCTCAAAGAAAAAGACCTCGAAAAAGTGGTCGAAGGACACCCTGAATACGACTTACTTCACGGCGAAGGCGGTTTAATCAATTATCTTTCAAAAACAATGGGGTATTCGTTGAAGCAGATAAAGACCAAGGGTGCCGAAAAGCTGCTTAAAGAAATCGCCGTCGAAAAAGGATGGGATAAGGAACGCGATCAAAAAATTGAAAAGAATGGACAAAAAAAACTTATCTTACGGCTTCAAGAGGCCGCAAAGAACGCTCAAGGCTTGGATCTGGCTAAAAGATCCCCGGCTACAGGTCCGACAGGTTCGGATAAGTACGACCGGAAATCATTGGTTTCCGAAATTGCATCCGGTAACATGGCAACGTTCAACGAACTTACCGAAAAAGCCGGAGAAAAAGGAGACTCGAAAATGTTGAGCGAACTGCGCGAAATCTATAATCAAGCTGTAGGTGAAGCCAAAAAACAACAAGAAACAGGAGATTGAAAATGTTTAAAAAAATCATTTTCGCCCTGCTCGGATTTTTTTCCGTTTCCGCCTATATGGGCGGCGTCGGGAGATTTGACAGCGTGGGCGGCACGTATGACGAACAAACGCGCGTCAATGATGGCAAGCTGTTGTACCATGAAATGTATACGAACAGCCCGATCGGAGAACTTTCAAAAAGTTCATCTGAAACACCGAAACAGACGGCTTTCGGGGAATCGTCCATCACTCCGGTGATTACAAAGGTCAAGATCACGACCGGCGATGAAATGACGTATACCTATGCCGACGCTCTCGAAGGCGTTCCGATGTATGGCGACAAAGATCCGAGTGCGGGTGGTGTCGTTGCATTCAAGAACAAGAAAGCCAGAGTCAATCTGATCAAGAGTCCCGCCTTCCAGGTTGTCGGAAAAGTTTCACAGCAGCGGGCCAAGTCGACGATCAGCATTCCCTTGCCGGAACTGACAAAGCAAAAGGCAATTTTGTGGTCGCAACGCTGGCTCGAAAACGAACTGGCTGGCGGAATACTGAACGGATGCTCGCCTTCAGGCTTGGCGACAACGGCAAACGGCGGACTCGGGGTGAGCCAGGGTATCGGAAGCGGTGTCGGAGCCGGTATTCCCCTCATGCCGAAAAACGTATGGACACATGACGGTGGATTCCCGACGTATACCGATTACGCGACGCATACGCTTTGGAATGCCAAAGTGAACAACGATATCAACGCAATCGACTCTGCCGCCGACGATATGTTCACGGTCGCCTTTCATGAGGAAATCAGAGCGCACCTCGACGACATTCCGTGGCAATCAGTGCTTTACAAGGGCAAAGGGTACAAAGCACTGGCTTTTGCCGACTCTGATATCATGTGGCGGGTATGGAAGCTTTATCAAACGCTATACATGAATTCAACTTCCCGCAGCGAAGACGAGAAGTCTTACAGTACCGACCGAAACATTGAGGTAAACGGTATTCTTTACATGCCGTGGCCGAACCTCAAGAAATACCGTCCGGCATACAACGGAACCAACGGATACCCTGATTTCGGACCGCTCACGACCGGGACCGACCCGCTGCGATACGCAACGTCTTCGAAGATCGCTCCGGTTATCTACCTTGGCGGCGGGGCGCTGGCCGAAGGTTACAACGACGTTCTGGAGACCACCTGGAACACGAAGCCGCATAATGGACCGACGGAAGTTGTCGTTCACATGTGGGAATGCTTCATGCGCAATGAGTGGTACGCGCAGGATGGCCGGGCGCTTACCGAAGCGTCGGCAGTCGAAAACAACAGCAGCCTTATCGCCTTCTTCTACGAACCGGGCGTGGGCAAATCTTCGTAACCAAAGCAAATCTTCGTAACCAAAAAAAAGGAGAAAGTATTATGTTCAAGATTCTTTTTACGTTGTTCTCCGTAGCCTGCTTTGCGGCTGCGGATGACTACAAATGTGATCCGCCCAAAATCACTATGGACGGAAGCGATCGTTTTCTCGAAGGGTTGAAGACCGCATCAACAACGGTATTCAAAAACGTCATGGGATACATTCAATTTCCGTTCAACGACAGCATTTCCGGAGCTATGGAGGCAGTAATTATTTATACCCGCTCATCCCCGCAGGCAGACGCCAACTATGCCGGGCTTCCTATCGGCTCAATTTGCTACCAACTGGAAATTACCAGTACGGCGGCGAGCGGGGCTATGGTGTGGCTGAAGGTCCGTTCCGGAGCAAGTGGATGGGAGCGCATGTTCGGAGGTGGAAACATCGGAGTCTATGGAAGCGATGGAGCGCTTAAGGCTTCTTATGCTACCATTGATCTCGCAGTTGCCGGGCTTGCGAACGATGATATACTTATGCTGAAGCCGGGAGAATACACCCTTACTGCCGCTGTTGATATCACGAAAACAGGTATCCAGATAATCGGTGAGGGTGCAGTGACTATTATCGGTGCCGCCGCTGCCGACTACTGCTTCAAAACAGTGTTCGGAGCGATATCTTCCACAAAGAGCATTACCTTCAAAAACATTACTCTTGACCACGGCGACGATGCGACACAGCAGGGTATCCGTATCGAGAATACCTCCGCAACCGGTAGAATCAACGTATACCTGGACAATGTGAGCGGAGAATCCGATGGCGGAGATACCCTTCATGTCGACCATGCGGCGGCAGGAGCGGCGATTCGGCTGTATGCAACCGGTGGAACGTATGAAGGACCGGTCAATTTCACGGTAAAGAATACCGATGACCGAATACGTTTTGAGGGTTCAACCCTCCGTGGAGGTCTTGTGACATCGGCGGACGATATCGCAATGGAAATCTTGCTCGAAAGATGCAAGGTTTTATACCATGGCGTAACCGGAGGGCATGCGTCTCAGCTCCTTTATGCAATGTATTGTCTGAGTGAAACGGATGCAAACCCGAACGTTTATCACGGACTTCTTACCGCAGACCTTGCGGGTTCGCATACCGAAAGCGAATTGTTCCCGACAGCATCGTAAGTAAAGCACAATGAGCCGCCCCTGAAATATGGGGCGGCAAACTTTTGAAAAGGAGTTATAATGAATGAAAAAGTAATGATCATCCGGCACGACGGCAGAGAACCGCGTGAAATTTCCGGTACTGAACGCTACGTAGACAGCGAGGGAATGTCGGTCTACATTATCGACGCTCAAAAAGCTCAAAGCATTATATCGGGAAGCCCGGACAAGTACCGGCTCTATCGCAGCCCGGCGCAAAGGTTTTCAGTAAAGAACCCGAACGGATCGAATGAATACAAAACGTTCAATCCGTGGTACTATCGCCGGGAATCGTACAGCGCCGGAAAAGATGAAAACGGTGAAACCACCGTTGCGTGGCGGACGGTATGGATCGAGGACAAGAAAGGCGAAAGCATTGTCCCGGCAACCATGGAGTTTATCACCGGCAAGAAAAAGCCCGAAGAAACAAACGAACTGCTCAAGGCAAAAAACGAAGCTGAGAAGTACCAGTCGATCGTTAATAATTTCGAGAAACGCCTGACCGACCTTTCCGCCGCTGTTGCCGAACTGAAGCAGGCGGTTGAAGAGCTGAAGCCAAAACCGAAAAAAGTGAAATAATGACCACCCTCGCCCAATTCTGTGAGAGATACCTTCCCCGGGTAATGCGGGAATCCCGCGACTATATAGGCCCGCAGGGGTGGGTATGGCTCATGAACCAACTTTTGCGGCGCCTTGAGGCTGAAGGGTTGGTTGAACTGTCTCAACGAAAAGAAACAGGGGTGCTTGTCCATGACAATTATTGGATAAGCACTCTTCCTTCTGATTTCCGTCGGGTGGAGAGTATCGTTTTCCCAGGACTTCGTGAGTATAATCCTGTTCGTGATATCGGGTGGGAAATAATCAACGGAAAAATAAAAATCGACACTCCTATCGACCTGGACGAAAGCACTACGAACGCATTTACTCTTTCTGCGGGCGGATTATCGAGCGTAGTAATAAACGACACTGATGCAGCGGCCAATTTTTGGGAAGAGAACCTTCTGGTACTCACGAACGGAACCTACAGCGGAGACTGCATTATTATCGGAGAACATGCGGCAGCTTCAGCCGGACTCACCACTCTTAACTTTCTGCACACCAGGGCAACGAGTATCGCAACCTCGACAACCGGATACCTGACCGCCAACTATGTGATGCTCAAATATTTTGCGACCTTTACCGGACTGACAGCATCGAGCGATACCCTACCGGTAGATGACAAGTACGCAGCTTCACTTTTTGCCGGACTCTGCTATCTGGCGAAACCAGTTGGATCTGAAGAGCGCGACAAGTTCCGGGAAGAATTCGAATTCGAACTCGGCGTTTTAAGTCGTGAACAGAACACGCAGACTCCCGACAACATGCGGCCAGATCCGAGACCGATGGCGGCGCTTGAAAACTGCGACAACTTTCCGTATTCGAATATTTTTGAAGATGATAAATTTATAGGAGAAGGACTTGTTTAGACTCGCAAAACCGGCAGTTCCAATAATCGCACTCACCTTGCTCGCGGCGATGCTTTCGGCATTCGTGCAACCGGTATGGTGGATTCCGTTGCTGGCAGTGCCGGGATACTGGATTGTTGCCTTATTGCCTTGCAAAGGAAGCGCAGTGCCATGTGACGTAGACTACGAAGACCTTTGTGGATTATTCGGAATGATAGAAGTGCCGGTTTACGAAGGATTCCCGGCTCGATGTAACGGAATTACGCCAAGAACTATGCATATAATATTTCCATTTTGTAAAATAGAGTTTAGACTAATAAAGCCAGTGCTTGCACACGAACTTTCTCATTTGTATTATAACCACCCATTTACAAATGTGTTTTATTTTACGCTGTGCTGCATAGGCTCAGCATGTTGTTTGTATTATAACTTGGTTGTCGCAACGATTTTTGCAGTAGGTATTATCCCGTTCACGATCTGGAAAACCATGCAGATGGAGATTACTGCCGACCGGCTGGCGGATTCCTTTTCCGACATGAGGGCGTTACTGAAAACGCATCCCGATGATTCGATACGGAAAATGAGACTGGCGGCGCTCGATGGCAAAAGAAGTTAGAATCCCCGACATCGACGTTCTTGAAGAGCCGCGCTACGGCATGAACGATCTCGACGCTTCGAAGAAACTTCTTGAACACGTTTCTCAACAACTTGTAAACGCCTTCCCTGGAATTTCCGTTAAGCCGCGCAACGGGGTTGCTGAAACCATTCACAATACGGCGGCAGTCGGTTATGGTTCCGCTCATGTGCTTCTCTATCCGGAAATGGTGCAGATTGAAAAAAGTGGAAAGCTATACGTGATTGCATGGCACCACAATTACAGCAATCGCAACCTGCACGGAATTGAAATCTGGAATATCACCGATGGAACCCGCACAACTCTCGATCTCGGCAGCTTCGCCGGAACCGACGTTCATGTAAGCTTCAAGAAGCTGTACGGTGCCGTCTACATGGCAATCGAGACAGAGTTTACCAGCAATAGCGTTTCGTCGTATCGGACAATCAGCAAAATTCTCGATTTTATTGATGGCGCATGGGTTGTGCGTGAAATGGGAATAAATATTGCTCCGGCAAT
>Ga0265297_10002939_pt1 | contig 32539 bp, 44 predicted proteins | sample Munlanlwell13791_FD_192502 | JGI IMG/M metagenome (GOLD analysis project Ga0265297, IMG submission 192502) | Leachate microbial communities from a municipal landfill in Southern Ontario, Canada - Leachate well 137-91 | ecosystem: Engineered > Solid waste > Landfill > Unclassified | place...
GAGGCGCAAAGGATTCGTCTCGGCGTCCAATTTGATTCATTTTTGAGCGGAGTTTTATATGTGTTAGATGAGCCGACGATTGGACTACATAGCCAGGATACAGAAAAAGTGATCGATGCTTTTGTACGTCTCAAGAAAGAAGGGAATACCGTTATAATTGTTGAGCACGATCGTCTAGTATTAGAAAATGCCGATTGTATATTTGATATTGGACCTGGAGCGGGACAGAGCGGTGGGCGTCTGGTGGCTTGGGGGAGCCCCGCGACAATAAAAAAAGACAAAGCTTCAATTACCGGACAATATCTTTCTGGCAAAAAAGCTATTCCTTATAAGAAAGCCAGAAGAAAAATCAGCAAAGGAGAGTTGAAAGTATTTGGGGCTTGTCACAATAATTTAAAGAACCTTGATGTCACCATCCCTCTGGGAAAATTTGTATCAGTTACTGGAGTATCCGGATCGGGAAAATCATCTCTTGTATATGATGTTATTGCCAAAGCATTAGCGCAAAAATTTCATAAAAGTGAAAAAGAATCTGGAGCATTTAGTAAAATCGAGGGTGACGATAATCTGGATAAAGTAATTAAAATCGACCAAAGCCCAATTGGCAGAACTCCTCGTAGTAATCTTGCCACCTATACCGGTATGTTTACACCAATTAGGGAGCTATTTGCTGCCACTACTGAATCAAGAATTAGAAATTTCTCGGCTAGTCAGTTTAGCTTTAACTTAAAAGGCGGAAGATGTGAGGCGTGCCGAGGCGAGGGTTCAAATAAGATTGAAATGTATTTTATGCCAGATGTGTATGTTAGATGCGAAGAGTGCGGGGGGACAAGGTATAGCCGGGAAACATTAGAAATAAAGTATATGGGAAAAAATATTGCCCAAATACTGGAAATGACCGTTGATGAGGCAACACAACTCTTTACCTCAAAGAGGGAAATAATGGAGCGCCTGACGATTTTAAGGAAGGTCGGACTCGGTTATTTATCGCTTGGCCAACCCGCTACCACTTTATCGGGGGGGGAAGCACAAAGGGTAAAACTTGCAACCGAGTTATCCAGACCATCAACCGGCCAAACAATATATATTTTGGACGAACCAACGACCGGACTTCATTTTCAGGATATCTCGCGACTCCTTTTGATTTTGCAGGAATTGGTAGATCGAGGTAATACCGTTCTTATTATTGAACATAATATGGATATTATAAAGAATTCCGACTATGTGATTGATATGGGGCCTGGTGGCGGAGATGAGGGGGGGGATATTATTGCATGCGGTACGCCGGAGCAAATCGCTAAAAATAAAAAATCTCCAACCGGAAAATATTTATTAAATGTCCTGCGATGAGCTTGATTTGTTTATCATTATAAGGTATAGTGATTTTGCCTAACTATTTGAAGTAGTCGCCCCCTCACTCTTGGACGGTTGGCTATGTCTAGAGCACTTCATTGATGTCGGAGTGGCATTGACTTGGCGAGAGCGACCGGTGAATTTTCTAGGATTATTTTATAAATGTCGCCCAAGAGTGAGGGGGAGGAAAGTCCGGGCACCACAGAGTAAGGTATCCCGAGATAATCGGGACGGGGGTGACCCCAGGGATAGTGGCACAGAGACAATACCGCGAACCATTGCTTCGCAATGGAAGCACGAAATCCGAATATCTAAATCCAAGTTATAGGTTTCGAATTTAGAGTTTGGAATTTCGGATTTCCATTGCGGAGCAGTGGCGCAAGGGTGAAAAGAGTTGAGGTAAGAGCTCACAATTCCCTTGTCGAAAGACGGGGAAGCGGCAAAACTCCTACCCGGTGCAAGTCAAGTGGGTTCCGGCATCATCAGCTGACTCGGCAGGATGTCCACGGAATCTTGACGCATCTGCAAAGATCCTTCGGGAAGATAGATGACTACAAAAACAGAACCCGGCTTATCAAATAGTTAGGTTTTTTTTATGAGAATAAATAAATATTTAGCTCAAGCAGGACTGGGAAGCAGACGCAAAGTTGAGGAATTAATAGCACATCGAAAAATTCGTGTTAATGGCCAAATAGTACGTGATTTGTCAACGCAGATTAAAGGTGGAGACATTGTAAAATACAACAGTCATATTGTTAAAAAGAGAAATAATAAAATTTATCTTTTGATAAACAAACCTGCCGGATACACATCAACGCACAGCGATCCTCACGCATTAAAGACAGTAATGGAATTGGTTGAGGATAAAAATTTATTTCCAGTCGGACGATTAGACCGCGATTCAAGAGGTCTGATGATTCTTACAAATGACGGAGATTTTGCGCAACGGCTTTCACATCCCAGATACAGCCATGAAAAAGAGTACGAAGTGAGTGCAAGAAAGCCAAGCGATAATTGTAGGGAAAAGATTGAACGCGTGATGAGATATTTTAAGTGTGGCACAGTTATCAGCAAAAATTATAAAACCCAACCAGCCCAAATAAAAATGACTCGCTGTCGCCAACACCAAATGATCTTTCGCATTGTTTTAAAAGAAGGTAAAAAACGGCAAATCAGACAAATTTTTGCCAAGGCCGGCTTGGAGGTTACCGATCTTCTAAGGGTTAGGATAGATAAATACGAGCTGGGGGACCTGAGGGAAGGCGAAACAAGACCCTTGACAAATACAAAATTATAGATATATTTACTATGACAACTAAGTTTTGTAAAATTAGTGTTAAATGATGACTGCTAGATAAGCAGGAGGGTAACTTGCGTGTGCAAGACATTTTGATGTTTGCTAAATTAGGAGATTTTTTTTATGGCTAAATCACCAGTGGGTGCATTAAAAAAGTATGTCACGTTTTCTAATGATAAGGTTAAGGTTGAACTGCCAAATCTTATCGAAATACAAAAGGCATCGTATCAGTGGTTATTTGATGAGGGTCTAAAAGAGTTAATCGACGAAATTAATCCGGTCGAGGATTTTACCGGAGAAGCGATGACGCTGGAGTTCGGCAAATATGAACTCAACGAACCAAAAACAGATGAAAATACAGCGCGCAATCGCAATCTGACTTACAAGGCCTCACTCACTGCGGAGGTTACTCTCGACAACAAGATCACCAAAAAGAAGAAGAAATCAAAAGTATTTCTGGGGGAATTTCCGGTCATGACAGACCGAGGAACATTTATTATTAACGGAATCGAGAGGGTTGTCGTATCGCAAATAGTGAGATCATATGGAGTGATCTTTGTTGCGACTGAAAATGCTGGCAAGAAATTATTCGGGGCGAAATTAATTCCTAGCCGCGGAGCGTGGCTAGAGTTTGAGACATCAAACCGGGGCGTTATTTCCGTTAAGGTCGATAGAAAAAGAAAGATACCCGTGACGACATTTCTTAAGGCGATGGGGGCGGGGGATAACCAGAAAATTAGTGAAATTTTTAGCGATGTAGATTCAGGGGGAGAATTTAAATACATAGAAGAAACTATTTCTAAGGACACGACTGAAACATTCGACGAAGCAATCGTTGATGTCTACAAAAGAATAAGGCCTGGCGATCTTGCCACGCCCGAAGCAGCCAAAGTATTTATTGATTCGCTCTTTTTTAACCCCAAACGATATGATCTTGGGAAAGTTGGCCGCTATAAGGTCAATCGTCGCCTGGGGATTAATGTTAAAGAAAATCAAGAGGGAAGAATTCTTTGCCTTGACGATGTCGTTGCCGTTATTAAGGAAATTATTAGATTGAACAATGACCCAACTGCTGAACCCGATGATATTGATCATTTGAAAAATAGAAGAGTGAGGGCTGTCGGCGAATTAGTCCAATCGCGGCTCCGTGTTGGTTTTTTGCGCATGGAAAGAATTATTAAAGATAGGATGAGTGTTGTTGAGATTGACCAAGCAACACCAGCTCAGCTTGTTAATTCAAGACCGATCGTGGCGGTGCTACAGGAATTTTTTGCTTCATCGCAAATGTCTCAATTTATGAATCAAACAAATCCGCTCAGTGAACTTGAACATAAAAGAACGCTGTCCGCGACCGGTCCGGGCGGGTTAACCAGGGAAAGAGCAGGGTTTGAGGTAAGGGATGTACACCAATCGCACTATGGACGAATTTGTCCGATTGAAACACCAGAAGGACCAAATATCGGCTTAGTGGGCTATCTGGCCAGCTACGGAAGGGTTAATGAATATGGGTTTATTGAAACTCCATATCTGAAAATTGAGCAAAAATATAACCGTGCAAAAGTTACAGACCAAGTTGTTTTTCTTGATGCATCGGAAGAGGAAAAGACAGTTATTGCGCCGTCATCGACGGCGCAAGATGCCAACGGTAATATTATCGGGAGCAGGGTTCCAGTTCGAAAATTTGGATCTCCTTCGATAGAAGCAGTTAGTTCGATTCAATATATGGATGTTTCACCCAAACAAATTGCTTCGATTACCACCGCCCTTATTCCCTTTATTGAACACGATGATGCAGTGCGGGCGAATATGGGATCAAATATGCAACGCCAGGCAGTACCAATAATTAAACCCGCTGCACCGATTGTTGGCACGGGCATGGAGGAAGATGCGGCCATATCGTCGGGACATGTGGCTCTTGCTCCGGACAATGGAAAGGTTGTCGCAGCTAGTGCAGACAGGATATTAATTAAAACGAATTCAGGCGAAAAGGTAGATCTTAAATTACAGAAATTTACTCGATCTAATCAAGGCACCTGCATTAACCAAAAAATATTGGCTAAAGCAGGCGATCAGGTTAAAAAAGGTCAAGTTCTTGCCGATGGTCCGGCTACGGATGATGGTGTTTTAGCGCTTGGGAAAAATATTTTAGTTGCCTTTGTGAGTTTCCGCGGTGGCAACTATGAGGACGCGATTGTAATATCGGAAAAACTTGTGAAAAATGACGAGCTGACATCGATTCACATTGAAAAATATACAATTGAAGTCAGGGACACTAAACTTGGTCCGGAAATTATTACCAGAGATATTCCCAATGTTGGCGAAGAAGCGCTGGCGAATCTGGATGAGGAGGGAGTTGTGCGGATTGGGGCCGAAGTTGAAGCCGGTGACATTTTGGTCGGTAAGATTTCACCCAAGGGCGAAACAGAATTATCAGTTGAGGAGAAGCTACTGCGTGCGATTTTTGGAGAAAAAGCTAAAGATGTTAAGGACACTTCATTACGTTTGCCCCATGGAGAGAAGGGTAAGGTTATTGAGATTAAGCTTTTTTCAAAGGATGCAAAAGACGAATTGTCTGAAGGAGTGAGCCAAATGGTTGAGGTTTCGGTGGCGCAATTAAGAAAAATCTCCGTTGGAGATAAGCTGGCCGGAAGGCACGGCAATAAGGGCGTTATTGCCAAGGTGTTGCCGGAAGAGGATATGCCATATACCGCCGATGGGCAACCGGTAGATATTGTCCTCAATCCGCTTGGAGTAGTGTCGAGAATGAATTTAGGCCAGATTTTAGAAACTCATCTTGGACTGGCGGCAGAAAAACTGGGGATAAGAATAGCAACACCAGTGTTTGACGGAGTTAAAGTAACAAAAATCAAGGATTTACTCGAGGAGGCAGGATATCAAGGCAACGGTAAAATGAAATTGTATGACGGGATAACAGGAGAACCATTTGATAATGAGGTTACTGTTGGGCAAATGTATATCTTAAAATTAGCTCACCTTGTCGATGATAAAATGCACGCCCGTTCAGTCGGCCCGTACTCGATGGTTACTCAGCAACCCTTGGGGGGGAAGGCACAGTTTGGCGGACAGAGATTCGGAGAAATGGAGGTTTGGGCCCTGGAGGCATATGGCGCTGCGCATTCCCTGCAGGAGATGCTGACGATTAAGTCGGATGATGTGATTGGAAGGTCGAAAGCATATGAGTCGATTATCAGAGGTGAAGAAATCGAAAGACCGTCTGTTCCGGCCTCGTTTAATGTGCTGGTCAGAGAACTGCAAGGCTTAGGCCTTTCCGTCGATATGATCAACCAAAAAGGAGAAGAGGTTGAGGGGCATAGTGAAGAAAAGAAGATAACAAAAATGGAAGATATCAAACCGGATGAAAAAGTAAGCGAGGAAGAAAAAAAGGATAAGGAAGTAACAGAGATATATACAAATCAAGAAAAAAACCCGCCCCAAGAAGAACCAATAGACAAGGAGAATAATGAATAAAAAGGACGAAGGTATGGGTCCTCGTAATCTTTATCCGCGCGACTTTGATAAGATCAGGTTATCCGTCGCTTCGCCAGATGAAATTTTGAATTGGTCATACGGCGAAATTACCAAACCGGAAACAATTAATTATCGAACCCAAAAACCGGAGCGAGACGGTCTTTTTGATGAAAGAGTTTTTGGCCCAGTTAAGGACTGGGAGTGTTATTGTGGAAAATATAAAAAGGTTCGATATAAGGGTGTTATTTGTGATCGCTGCGGAGTTGAGGTTACCAGGAGTGCGGTTAGGCGCGAACGCATGGGTCATATCAAACTGGTTGTGCCGGCCGTACATGTTTGGTACATAAGAGGAGCGGGTGGAATTATTTCATCACTTCTCGATATGACTATTTCCGATATCGAGTCGGTCACATATTTTGCTGCTTTTGTCGTTCTTGAGGTAAATGAGAAAATACGAGTATCGGCACTTGAACAGCTCTCAAAAGAATATGCCGATGCAAAAAAGGACCAGAAATTTAAAAATAATCAAATTGCTTTACAGAAATTGGACAATATATATAAAGCATCCAGGCAGGAGTTAACTTCTCTACAAAGGAAAAAAGTAATTTCTGAAAGTGAATATGCAAACATTACTCTTCGGTATGGCCAAATCGTGCGGGCCGGGATTGGCGCAGAAGCGATCCTAGAGTTGCTTGAGTCAATCGATCTCGATGAAGAAATCAAACTCCACAACAAAAAACTGGAAAATCAGGTCACGGCTAATCGAAAAAAGATTCTCAAGCGACTTAAACTTTTTATGGACTTAAGAGATGCAAAAATCAAACCGGCCTGGCTCATTGTTAAAAACCTGCCAGTTATACCGCCCGATTTGAGACCGATGGTCCAGCTGGATGGCGGACGTTTTGCTGCGTCGGACTTGAATGATCTTTATCGAAGGGTTTTAAACCGCAATAACCGATTGAAAAAATTACTGGGAGCAGGAGCACCGGAGGTCATTTGTCGTAACGAGAAGAGAATGCTTCAGGAAGCCGTCGATGCGCTGTTTGACAATAGTGCCAGAAGAGGCAAAATTGCAGTTGCTGGAAATCAAAGGAAATTACGTAGCTTATCAGATATATTGCGAGGTAAGCAGGGCCGTTTCAGGCAAAATCTACTGGGAAAAAGAGTTGATTACTCAGGAAGATCAGTCATTGTTGTCGGAGCGGATCTGGACTTGCATGAATGTGGCATCCCCAAATTAATGGCCCTGGAGTTATTTAAGACGTTTGTGATCTCAAGATTAATCGCCGATGGCCATGTTTACAATGTTAAAAATGCAACTAAACTAATTGAGAGCAGAGACCCCGTTGTATGGGATGTGCTTGAGCAGATCACTAAAAACCATTTTGTCCTTCTGAACCGCGCACCAACGTTGCACCGCCTCGGAATCCAGGCCTTCATTCCCACTCTAATAGAAGGAAAAGCGATTCAGATTCACCCCCTTGTTTGCCAGGCCTTCAATGCTGATTTTGATGGAGACCAAATGGCTGTCCATGTTCCTTTGTCTGAGAAAGCTGTTGAGGAGGCGGAGGACATCATGCTTTCCTCGAAGAATCTACTTAAGCCGGCCTCGGGTGAACCCATCGTCTCGCCGCGGTTTGATATGATCTTGGGGTGCTACTTTATTACCAGAATCGTTAAGACCGATAGGACCGCAGAAAAAAATCCGAAGTCGTTTTCATCAAAAAATGAGGCGATTATGTCCTGGCAGAATGGGTTTATCGGAATCAATGAAGAGATTAAGATCAAGATTACCGATCAAGTAAGATCATCGGATTTCGAGGTTAAAGAATGCGGTGAGTATAAGATTATATCAACCTGTGTCGGCAGAGTTCTCTTCAATAACATCTTGCCTCAATCACTCCGATTCGTTAATGAAGCAATCGACTCAAAACGAATGAAGGCGATTATAGAAGATGTGTTTAAAAAGTTAGGCCCAGCCGAAACAGCACCTATTCTGGATAAAATCAAGAAGTTGGGTTTCGAGTACGCCACTATTTCCGGAATGTCTATTGGAATAGAGGATATTTCGATTCCGCGATCAAAAGTTGAAATAGTTAGTGAAACGCAAAAAAAAGTCGATGATATTGAAAAATTACTTCGCCGTGGTCTGATTACGCCAGAAGAAAAAAAGGTTAAAAGTATTGATTTATGGAATGAAGCTAGAAATAGAATCGAACAGGAAATGGTAGAGGGATTTAGTGAAGATAATCCGGTTTACTCTTATGTATCGTCGGGGACGAGGGGTTCGGTTGCTCAGCTAATTCAGATGGCTGGAATGAAAGGACTGGTAGTTAATCCCGCCGGTGAAATCATTGAAATTCCCATTACCTCGAATTATCGCGAGGGTTTGAATGTTTTTGAATACTTTATATCCTCGCACGGATCGAGAAAGGGGCGTTCCGATACTTCTTTACGCACCTCGGATGCAGGCTATTTGACGAGACGACTTGTAGATGTGGCCCAGGAGATGATAGTTAAGGAAAAAGATTGCAAAACTAGAGAAGGGGTAATTATATCAAGGGAAAATATTGAAATTCAGGGAGAGTCATTCGCAAAATCGCTCGAGGGAAGAGTTGTTGCCAAAACAATCAAGGCAGGCAAAAAAGTTCTTGCTAGAGTAAATGAAGAATTAGATAGGGAGACGGCCAGCGAAATTGAAAAAAGTGGTGTTAATGAGGCCGAGGTAAGATCGGTTGCATTTTGCAAAACCAAGCATGGTGTGTGTCAAAAATGCTATGGTCGTGATCTGGGGACGGGTGAAATTGTTGACCTCGGCGTGGCAGTGGGAATTATTGCCGCTCAAGCGATTGGTGAGCCCGGTACCCAATTGACTATGAAAACCTTTCATCTTGGCGGAGTAACGGGAGAAGATATTACCTCCGGGCTACCCCGCGTCGAGGAACTTTTCGAGGCAAGAAGGCCAAAGTATGAAGCCCCGATATCCGAGTTGGACGGCATTGTCGATATCGAAAAAACAAGAGAGGGAAATCTTGTCAGGATAATATCAGATAGTGAAATGTACGAGGAAATAAAGATTCCTCACGATTACGAAGTGGTAGTTAAAAACAAAGAACAAATAAAAGCCAAAAAAGCAGTTGCTGTATGCAAGGATAAAAAAGCAATTCGATCCTCAATTGCTGGCAATATTACTATTGCAAAAGGAAAAGTAATGATCAGATCAAAGGACAAAGTTTCGTGCGAGTATATTGTCAACCCTTCGCTTACCCTTCTTGTTAAATCGGGCGATAAGGTTAAAAAAGGCCATGTTTTGGCCGAGGGGCATCTCAATTTATCAGCAGTGCTCAAGCTTCAGGGGAAGCAGGAAGTTATCCGCTATATCATCCAGGAGACAAAGAAAATCTATATGTCCCAAGGTCAGTCGATTGATGAAAAGCATTTGGAAGTAATTATAAAAATGATGCTTTCTAAATTAAGAGTGGTGGAGGAAAATGACAGTTCTTTTGTCCCGGGCCAGGTTGTTGATGCCATCGAGGCTCAGGAGGAGGAAAAAAGGTTAAGTAAACTTAAAAGCAAGAGGCCGGCCGAAACTGAACCGATAGTGATGGGAATTACCAGGGTCGCCTTAAAAACGGTCAGCTTTCTTTCGGCTGCTTCGTTCCAAGAAACAACCGGAGTATTGATTGCGTCTGCAGTTAAGGGAGCAGTAGATGAATTAAGGGGCTTGAAGGAAAATGTGATTATTGGTAAACTTATCCCCGCCGGTACTGGATATAAAGCATCAAAGGGAAAATAATGCCGACAATTAACCAGTTGATTAAAGGTTCAAGAAAAACAAAACCAAAAAAAAGCAAGAGTCCGGCTCTGGCGAAAAATTTTAATTTCCTTAAAAACAAGCCTTCGTTCATCAACAAATCGAATCCCTTCAAAAGAGGTGTGTGTACGAAGGTAACAACAATGACGCCGAAAAAACCAAATTCAGCTCTGCGAAAAATAGCCAAAGTAAGGTTGACCAACGGGCAGGAAGTTACCGCGTATATTCCGGGAATCGGGCATAATCTGCAGGAACATTCGGTGGTAATTATAAGGGGAGGCAGAGTCAAGGATCTGCCCGGCGTGAGATATCATATTGTGCGCGGGATGCTTGATACATTAGGGGTGTCTGATCGTAAAAAAGCTCGCAGTAGATACGGAGTTAAAAAACCACAGGCGGAAAAATGAGAGGACGCTCAAAATATAAAAAAAGGTCTTTAATCCCAGATAAGAAATATAATTCGACAACTGTAGAGAAATTTATCAATTATATTATGAAGCGCGGAAAAAAATTGACTGCTCGGAAAATAGTGTACGATTCCCTTGACTTAGCGTCAAAAAAATTAAAAAAAGAACAGTTGGATATTTTTAATAAGGCGATTTCACAAGTTGCGCCGAATGTTGAGGTTAGATCGAAAAGAATAGGTGGAGCTAACTATCAAATACCGGTTGATGTTAAGGAGCCAAGGAGAACTTCGCTGGCGATGAGGTGGATTATTGAGTCAGCTCACCAAAAGTCAGGAAAACCAATGTCTCAAAAATTAGCTGAAGTATATCAAGAATCTATCGAAGGCACGGGCGCAGCGATTAAAAAAAGAACCGATGTCCAAAGGATGGCCGAGGCGAACAAGGCCTTTGCTCATTTTGCGCGATCCAAGTAATTTAAGATGAATTAAAAAAGGGGTTTATTTAATATTTGCCATGAGAGATTATCCGCTTGTCAAAACAAGAAATATCGGGATTATAGCTCATATTGATGCCGGCAAAACAACCGTCACAGAGCGAGTTCTTTTTTATACCGGAAAAAAACACAAACTGGGCGAAGTGCACAAAGGCGAGGCCGAGATGGACTGGATGGAGCAGGAAAAAGAGCGAGGCATTACCATTACCTCGGCTGCCACTACTTGCTTTTGGGCGCCACGGGGCGATGAAAAAAATAAATGCCGAATTAATATTATCGATACCCCCGGACATGTCGATTTTACTGTCGAAGTAGAACGATCACTACGTGTTTTGGATGGCGGCGTAGTGGTGTTTGATGGAGTTGCCGGAGTTGAGCCCCAATCAGAAACGGTATGGAGACAGGCCGAAAAATATAACGTTCCAAGGATATGTTTTATAAATAAGATGGATCGGACCGGGGCAGATTTTTATACATCATATCAATCAATTTTAGAAAAATTGGGGGCGAATGCTGTTCCGATTCAAATTCCAATCGGTAGTGAGGAAAATTTTTCAGGACTGGTGGATTTAATCGAAATGAAGGCCTATATTTACAAGGACGACCTGGGACAGGATATAAAAAGGGAAGAAATACCAGCAGATCTCAAGGAAAAGGCCGAAGATTATCGATTTAAGTTAAATGAAAAAGTAGCGGAAACGGATGAGACATTGCTCGAAAAGTATCTTAGCGAGGGAAAATTAAATGCTGACGATCTAAGAAAAGGACTTCGCCAAGCCACCTGTAAAAATGAGATTGTGCCAGTTTTAACGGGTTCAGCCCTAAAAAACAAGGGCGTTCAGTTGCTTTTAGATGCGGTTATTGATTTTTTACCGAGCCCGATTGACGTTCCCAACATCGTTGCCAAAACCGTTGATAAAGACGAGGAAGTTGAAATAAAAACATCTGATGAGGAAAAGTTTTCGGCCTTGGCGTTTAAGATTGCAACCGATCCGTTCGTTGGTCGACTGTCGTACGTGAGAGTTTATTCAGGAACGCTTAAATCAGGAAGTTACATTTATAATTGTTCAACCGGTGAAAAGGAAAGGGTTGGAAGAATTTTGCGTATGCATGCCAACCATCGCGAGGAGGTTGATGAAATTTATGCCGGTGATATTGCCGCCATTGTCGGATTAAAAAATACCACTACCGGCGATACACTGTCTGACCCATCGAGAAAAATAATTTTAGAAAACATTACTTTTCCCGATCCGGTAATCGAAATCGCCATTGAGCCAAAAACGAAGGCAGACCAGACCAAGATGGGCCTAGCTCTTTCTAAACTGGCCGAAGAGGATCCAACCTTTAAAATTAGAACGAATGAGGAGGTAAATCAGACCCTTATTGCAGGGATGGGAGAGCTTCACCTGGAGATCATTGTAGATCGACTCAAGAGGGAGTTTAAGGTTGAGGCGGATGTGGGGAATCCGCAGGTTGCCTATCGCGAAACTATTACAAAACAAGCTAAGGCGGAAGGAAAGTTTATTCGCCAATCAGGTGGACGCGGGCAGTATGGACATGTTTTTCTTGATATTTCTCCACGCGAACCCGGGAGTGGCAATGAATTTATCAATAAAATATTTGGCGGAGCCATACCGAGAGAATTTATTCCTGCTTGCGAAGATGGGGTAAACGAAGCACTAACGCGGGGAGTTATCGCTGGATATCCGTTGGTTGATGTATCGGTAACGCTATATGACGGATCCTATCATGATGTTGACTCATCAGAAGTAGCATTTAAAATCGCCTCTTCAATGGCGCTGCAAAGTGGTGTCAAAAAGGCCGATCCGGTTCTGCTTGAGCCAATTATGAAAGTCGAGGTTGTTACGCCAGATGAATTTATGGGAGATGTATTGGGTGATTTGAATGCCAAAAGGGCCAATATCGGATCCGTATCAGATCGTGGCAATGCCAAGGTTATTCCGGCCGAAGTTCCGCTAGGAGAAATGTTTGGTTATGCAACTGCGATTCGTTCCTTAACTCAAGGGAGAGCCAGCTACACTATGGAATTTTTAAAGTATAAGGTAGTGCCAAAAAATATTGCTAATAGTATAATAGAGACAAGAATGCCGAAATCAAGTTGACGTATTGTTGGCTTTGTGATAAAATTCATCAGGAGATAATTAAATAACAAAAGGAGTAGTAATATGGCAGAAAAATTCGATCGTAACAAACCCCACATTAATGTTGGTACAATTGGACATGTCGACCATGGTAAAACCACTTTAACGGCGGCTATTACGAATGTTCTTTCAAAAAAAGGTTTGGCGCAAGCTCGAAAATTTGAGGATATCGATAATGCACCAGAGGAAAAGGAGCGTGGTATTACTATTGCGACTTCTCACCAAGAATACGAATCTGAAAAAAGGCATTATGCTCATGTTGACTGTCCCGGGCATTCGGATTATGTAAAAAACATGATTACAGGAGCGGCTCAAATGGACGCGGCTATTTTGGTGGTCTCGGCGGCTGACGGTCCAATGCCACAAACTCGAGAACATATCTTGCTGGCAAAACAAGTCGGTGTTCCAAGTATTGTTGTTTATTTAAATAAGGTGGATCAGGTATCAGACAAGGAGTTACTTGATTTGGTTGAGATGGAAGTAAGGGAACTTCTCAGCAAGTACGAGTTTCCCGGGGATGAAGTACCTATCATTAAGGGGTCGGCCCTCAAGGCGCTGGAAGGCGATGCAGAGGCGGAAAAATCAATCGAAGAGCTAGTCAAGGCGCTTGATGAGTATGTTCCAGAACCAAAACGAGATGTCGAAAAACCCTTTTTAATGCCCATTGAGGATGTTTTTTCAATCAAGGGGAGAGGAACAGTTGCAACGGGCAGAATAGAAAGAGGTGTGGTAAAGGTCAATGAGGATGTGGAAGTTGTTGGCATAAAACCCACAAAAAAACTGGTTGTAACGGGCGTGGAGATGTTCAGAAAGCAACTCGACGAAGGCATGGCGGGCGACAATGTAGGACTTCTTTTGAGGGGAGTTGAAAGAGAGGACATTGAAAGAGGCCAAGTTGTAGCCAAGCCGGGCTCGGTTACACCCCATACCGAATTTGAGGGAGAGGTATATGTTCTTTCCAAAGATGAAGGTGGCCGACACTCATCGTTCACAAAAGGATACAAACCACAGTTTTTTATCAGAACGACTGATGTTACTGGTGAGGTGACGGAAATATCCTCTGGAGCGGAAATGGTTATGCCCGGAGATACGGTTTCAGTTAAGGTAAAATTGATCGCGCCGATTGCAATGGAGGATAAAATGAGGTTCGCTATCCGAGAGGGTGGCAAGACAGTCGCATCGGGAATCGTGACTAAAATAATTAAATAGGTTTGTACATTGATAAATGCCTAAGGAACAAGCCAAACAAAGGATTCGCATCAAAATTCGAGGGTACGACTATCGTATTCTTGATAATTCTGTACAGCATATTATTGATACGGTTGAACGTTCCGGAGCAAAAGCAGTTGGTCCGATACCCCTGCCGACAGAAATAAAAAAAATGACGGTCCAAAAATCGACCTTTGTTCACAAGGATAGTCGCGACCAGTATGAAATAAGAATTCACAAAAGGATTATCGATGTGACCGAAATGACGTCAAGAACTATCGACCAATTGATGAATATTGAATTGCCGGCCGGCATAGACATCGAAATTAAGACATAATAGATTAATAACATTAAGTAATAAAGTCCCCGAATAATCCGTTTACAATAAACGAGATTTTGGGGAAAGGTTGAGATGAAGATATTTGCTGAAAAAAAAGGAATAACCCATTACTACGACGATAAGGGAAAGCAGAATGTCGCCTCGGTTTTTGTTATTAAAAAAACAATTGTTGGCAAAATACAAAAAATAAATGATGTTGGTGTAAACCACTACATACTTGATTCCGAGAAGACCAAAACGAACAAAGCAATAATGGGTAACTATCAGGGTGTCACGGGCGTAAAGATGATAGAAACCGATCATGATTCGAAGATCAAAGAAAAATCTGCTTTGTCGATCAAAGATTTTAATGAAGGTGAGAAGCTGTCGATTACTGCAAGGGGTAAGGGCAAGGGTTTTGCCGGAACGATTAAGCGGTTTGGGTTTAAACGAGGGCCTAAAACTCACGGCTCCCGTAATTATCGTAAGCCAGGATCGATCGGTGACACTGGTCCGCAGAGAGTTTTAAAAGGAAAAAAAATGCCCGGTCGGATGGGTTTTAGAAAAATAACACTTCATAATCGCGAGGTAGTAAAAATAATAAGCAAAAATTCAGAGATTTGGTTAAAAGGCCATATACCTGGTCCTAAAAAATCAATTGCAATATTGGCAAAATAATGATTAATCTAAAATTTATTGACAGTTCCGAAAAATATCCAATTGAGCCGAACAAGCGTTTCGGAAAATTTAACGATGCCCTTGTAAGTCAGGTTTATTACTCAGTTAACCTGAGGGAAAAAACCAAACCGGGAAATTCTAAAGGCAGATCGGAAATGAGAGGTGGCGGAAGAAAACCATGGAAACAAAAAGGTACTGGTCGGGCCAGAGCCGGGACAATTAGGTCTCCTCTTTTTGTGGGAGGTTCGGTAATATTTGGTCCTAAAAATATCAAGAGAAACATTAAGGTTCCTGCGAAAATGAAGAATCTGGCTCTCGGGCAAACCTTAGTTAAAAAAATTATTGCCGGTGAGATTTTTGCGATCAAAAATCTCGATGCGAAAACAGCAAAAACAAAAAATGCGGAAAAACTAATCTCACCCCTCGCGGCGGAGATTGTGTTTGTAATCAATCCAACAGAATTGAAAAAAGTAGGTGGCTTCAGAAATATCTCATATTTGGATTTATGTTACTTTGAAAAAATTAATTTAAATAGTTTAATGTCCAGCAAAAAATATTTGTTTTCACCGGTAGCTTTGGAAAGTTTGAAGAAATTGATTGAAAATAAAAATGGATAAAATAATTCCCCATATTAGTGAGAAGTCGGTTGGCAAAGCTAAAAAGCGCCAATTTACGATTTTGGTCAACCACAGCGCGAATAAAAATCGGATTAAGTTTTTAGTGAAAAAATACTTTAAATTAGACGCGGTCAAGATAAATATTATCAATAAAAGTTCGATAAAAAAAATTACTGCAAGAAAAAAATCTACCCGCAGGGGATATAAAAAGGCCGTTGTTTTCCTTAAGGATAAACAAATAATGCCTGGTTTTGAAATTGCGGACGATTCCAAGAAAAGCATCGAGGCAAAGAAATGATCAAAATAGTAAAACGACGGTCGTCGGGAAAAATAATCGAAATTTTTGAAACACGCGAGGGATTATCACGGACGATAAGGCGCAAGGCGTTGACAAAAAGAAAGGTTAGGTCGTCCGGGCGGGACAATCTTGGCAGGATTTCGGTTAGACATCGGGGCGGTGGTTCAAAAAGGCTTTATCGTACTCTTGCTGATCTTGGTGGAGTTAATAATACAGAGGCCAAGGTGATCTCGATTGAGTATGATCCATTCAGAACAGCTAGAATTGCTCTGGTGGAGCTGTCTGGTGGTAGAAAGGGGTATATTATTGCACCTGAAGGCCTTAAAGCGGGCAAAGTTATAAAATGTGGCGATGATACAAAAGGCAGAAAATACGAACGGTGTCAACTAAAGGATATCCCTATCGGTTCAGAAATATTTGATGTCGAGATCTTACCACAAAGTAAAAACCACATGGTTCGATCGGCGGGAGCAAAGGCACTTTTAACTGCCAAAGAGGGAGCGCGGGTATTGCTGAAATTACCATCAGGAGAACGAAGATATTTTGATGAAAGGTGCTACGGAACTGTTGGTCAGGCCTCAAATAGCGAACATGCAAATATTACAATTGGGAAGGCGGGTCGGAAGCGCCGTATGGGAATCAGACCAACGGTAAGAGGAAAAGCGATGCATCCCAAAGCGCATCCCCATGGGGGAGGCGAAGGAGTCAATCCAATCGGACTGAAATATCCAAAAACTCCATGGGGAAAATTTGCGATTGGGAAAAAGACGAGAAGTGTTAGAAAAGTAAATAAGAATATCCTTAAACCAAGGCCAAGAAAGAAGAGAAAATAATGTCAAGATCATTAAAAAAAGGTCCGTTTGTTGAGTCAAATCTCCTCGATAAAATAAAAAGAGCGGCGCGTGGAGATGTTATTAAAACGTGGTCGCGTAGCTCCACGGTTATACCGGATATGATCGGATTAACAATCGCTGTTCATAATGGGAAAAATCATGAAAATATAAAAATAGGCGAAAATATGGTCGGTCACAAGCTCGGTGAATTTGCGCCAACACGTAAATTTAGAAAGCATGGCGGAAGGATGGCGAGAGAACAGGAAAAGGAAGCTGTAACGGGCGGAATGACGCCAAAGAGTCAAGCAGAGGATAAAAAAGATGAAGGAAAATAAAATTATTACTGTACAGTTGCGCCAACAAACAATCAGTCCCAAAAAGGGGCGGCTGGTTATTAATTTAATTAGGGGGAAAAGTGTGAGTGAGGCCCTCGATATTTGCAGTAATACGCGTAAAAAGGCGACTATTGCGATCATAGCGCTTTTAAAGAGCGCCTTGTCGGGAGTAAAAGAAAAGGGGGTCAAGGAGGATGAGGTGTTTGTTTGTGAGGCCCTAGTTAACGAAGGTAAAAAAATGAAAAGATACTTTATTAAAGCGCGGGGTCGTTCAACAAAATTTCAAAAAAGATCATCTCACTTTAAAATATCACTTTGCAAGATAGAAAAAACCAATCAAAAGAAGAGAAAGGCAAGCAATGGGAAAAAAAGCTAATCCGGTCGGGTTTCGTCTTTCGGTCAATAAGGATTGGAAGAGCAAATGGTTTGCGAAATCCGATAAAGATTTTTCCGCGAACATTATTGAGGATAATAGTATCAGGAACCTAATTACGAAAAAAATGGGTCCCCAGGCTGGTATATCTAAGGTTATGATAGAAAGAGGTTTGGGAAAGCTCGAGATTACTATCGAAAGTGCTAGACCGGGTATTATAATTGGCAAGGGAGGCAAACAACTCGAATCACTAAGGTTTGATTTGGGCCGACTTTTATGTGGTAAGAAGTTCAAAATAGAAATTATCGAAGTGAAAAAACCTGACCTTAATGCCAAGGTTGTATCCCAACAAATTGGAATGCAAATATCAAAAAGAATGCCGTTTCGACGAGTGGTCAAGCAGGCCGTCCAAAGAGTGATGGAATCGGGAGCCAAGGGGGTAATGGTCAGGATTGCCGGTCGGTTAAATGGTGCTGAGATTTCTAGATATGAATCATACAAAGAGGGCTCCATTCCTCTTTCGACACTTCGCACGAATATAGACTTTGGTGTTTATCATGCCCCAACAACCTTTGGGATTATCGGGATAAAGGTTTGGATTAACAAGGGTGAAAGGCAGGAATAATGCTAATTCCCAAAAAATTAAAATATCGAAAACACTTTAGGGGAAAGATGAAGGGCCTCAGCGTTAGGGGCAGTGAGATTAGCTTTGGCACGTTTGCTCTTAAGAGCATTGATTGCAAGTGGGTTACCTCAAGGCAGATCGAGGCTGCTCGACGTGCTATGACAAGATATTGTAAAAGGGGTGGAAAGATCTGGATTAGAGTATTTCCAGACAAGGTAGTTACCGCCACTCCAAATGAGGTTGGTATGGGAGGCGGGAAGGGCACGCCTGACCATTTTGTCAGTGTTATTAAGCCAGGTCGAATCATTTTTGAAATGGATGGAATAAATGAAGAAACAGCCGTTGAAGCCCTAAAGCTGGCCGCCAGCAAACTCCCAATAAAAACGGTTTTTATCAAAAAGGTTTAAGATGAAAAAAAATGTCAAAGAAAGATTAAGGGGATTGAATATCAATAAACTTCACGAGCATTTGAGGGAATTAGAAGGAAACTACGTGAATGCCATTGTCAATATTAAATCAGGAAGTCCCAAGAAAGATGAAAAGATCAATGAATTAAGATACGAAATATCGTTAGTAAAAACAATTATGAATGAAATAATTTACCAAGGTGACGAAAATGGCAAATAATCTAACTGCCAAAGTAATTTCAGTTGACGGTAGCACGGCTAAAGTGCAGGTTACCAATATTTCAAGACATCGCTTGTATCATAAAAAATTAGTAGAAAAAAAGAAGTATATTGTTGACAATCAAATGGGGAATTTATCAAGCGGCGATATTGTGACGATCGAACCAATCAGGCCAAAGTCAAAAAGGAAAAGATTTCGCATTAATAAATTAATAAACAAAAATGATTCAGAAATATAGTCGTTTAAAGGTAGCTGATAACAGCGGTGCAAAAACAGTCATGTGTATTAATGTTTTGGGGATTGGTCAAAAAAAATCAGCACAACTTGGTGAAATTGTGATTGTTTCAGTCAAGAATACAATTTCAAGGCCACAAGTGAAAAAGAAAGAAATTCATCGTGGTGTTGTTGTCAGACAATCGAAACCATTTAGGAGAAAGGATGGTTCGTCAATAAGATTTGATGATAATGCAGTTATTTTAATAAACCCAGATAAAACACCGAAGGGGACGAGGGTGTTCGGACCGGTTGCCAGAGAAATTCGTGACAAGGGGTTTAATAAAATAATTTCACAGGCCAAAGAGGTTTTATAGATGAAGTATAAATTTAAAAAAGGCGATAATGTTGTCGTGCAAACCGGAAAGGATAAAAATAAATCTGGCCAAATTTCAAGTATCGAAACAAAATCAGGAAAAGCAATCGTTGCGGGAATAAATATTTACAAGAAAAGTACCAAACCATCGAAAAAATATCCACAGGGAGGGATTATGGAAATTTCAAAACCAATCGATTTATCAAATCTTTTAGTAATATGTCCGAATTGCAAGAAAACCTCAAGAATTAAAATAAAAAATAGTAGTGACGCAAATACAAGGGTGTGTAATAAATGTAGCGAGGCGTTAGATGTCAAATAAAAATTCTAGGATTAATAATTACCTGTCGCTTCCACGGATCGACAAGATTGTCGTTTCGGTAGGACTGGGAGAACACAAAGAAAACAAAGAGTTAACGGAGTCGATAGGTAAAGAAATAGCGGAAATTACTGGTCAAAAACCGAAGATCGCCAGGGCTAAAAAATCTATCTCTGGTTTTAAAATCAGGGAAAACCAGCACATTGGCTATGTTGTTACTCTAAGAGGAAAGACAATGAACGGTTTTTTGAATAAATTAATTAAGGTGGTTCTTCCCCGGGTTAGGGACTTTGACGGAATCAATGAAAAATCGTTGGATAAATGCGGAAATTTAAATTTTTCCATAAAAGAGCAAGTTTTCTTTCCGGAAATTAAGCCGGATGAATCAAAGTGCGTGTGGGGAATGACAATCACCATATCATTAAAAAAGAAGACGGACCCAGTGATCGCAAAAGATTATTTTAAAAAACTTGGTTTTATATTTAAAGGTGGTGAAAATGGCTAGAAAGTCGTTGATCGAAAAATCAAAAAGAAAGCCTAAATTTTCAACAAGGATAATCCGAAGGTGCGGTCGCTGCGGACGCTCTAGGGGTTATATGAGAAAATTTGGAGTGTGCCGAATTTGTTTTAGGGAGCTAGCAAGTAATGGTGAGATTCCCGGTGTAACTAAATCATCCTGGTGAAAATATGAATTACCCAATATCAGATTTATGTAATCGATTGAATAATGCAAGGCTTGCAGGTCTTAAGGATGTTAGTGTTCCGTATTCGAATTATAAGGCCCTGATTATTGACGCTTTGAAAAAAGAGGGTTTTGTCGCTACGTTTAAAAACCGAAAAAGCGAGGGGATAATTGAAATTAAACTTGACGACGGGTGTAGACAATTCGAGAAAATTAAGGTAGTATCAAAACCTAGTGGTAGGGTATATGCGAAGAAAGGACGTATCCCTCGGTCGAGGGGTGGGTTCGGTACAGTCATTCTGTCAACTCCGCAGGGTTTAATGAACGATACCCAAGCCAGGAAAAAAGGTATTGGTGGTGAAGTAATTTTCGAGGTATATTGATGAGTAGGATTGGAGCAAAACCGATTACCATAGATGAGGGAGTGTCAGCCGTAAGGGATGGAGATTTTTTAGTTGTTTCTTCAGATGGAAAATCTCAGCAAGTTAAGATCCATAAAAATATCGGCATAGATATCAAGGATCAAAAATTAACCGTCACTAGAAGCGCAGACGATAAGGTTACTAAAAGCCTTCACGGTCTGACAAGATCTCTGATAAAAAATGCATTCGAGGGTGTTAAAAATGGATACCAGAAGGACTTAGAAGTTGTCGGTGTTGGCTATCGCGCTCAAGTGGAGCAGGGGAATATGATGCTTAAACTCGGTTTTTCACATGATGTCACCGTCGAAGCGCCCGAAGGCATTGAATTTGAAGTCAAGAAAAATACCATCTCGGTCAAGGGCTATGATAAACAACTCGTGGGGCAAGTAGCAGCTAAAATAAGATCACTACGCGAACCTGAGCCATATAAAGGCAAGGGAATAAAGTATAAGGGAGAAATAATTTTAAGGAAAGTTGGCAAGGCAGTAAAAGCCGCAGGCGAACCGGGAGCATAGAATGAAAAAAAGAATTATAGTGAAAATATATCGCTCCAACACATCCATCGAGGCACAAGCTATCGATGCTGATCAGACCGTTTTTGGAAAAAAATATATTTTTGAGAAACAAGACGATAAGCCGGTTGTGGAATCGAGTAAGTTTGGATTCGATTTTGGCAATATAATCATAAAAAAAGGAATAAAAAGGATTTCATTCGATCGAAATTTAAACAAATATCACGGTCGCGTGAAATCTTTTGCCGAAGGCATAAGAAAAAGCGGAGTGGAGTTTTAGATGGATTACAAAAAACAAGATAGATTATACGACGAAAAGGTTTTGGAGATTGCGCGAGTAAGCCGAACTGTTAAGGGGGGAAAGAGGATCTCATTTAGATCTGTTGTTGTTGTTGGCGATAAAAACGGGAAGGTTGCCGTCGCGACTGGAAAGGGGACTGAAGTTTCAACCTCAATTAAAAAAGCAAGTTCGCGTGCTAAGAAAAGATTTATTAACATCAAGATGAATGACAATGAAAGTATCAAAAGGCAAGTTATCTCGTCATACGGAACCTCTAAGGTTTTACTTCGTCCGGCCCCCAAAGGGACATCAATCATTGCTGGCCCGGTGGTTAGGGCGGTTTGCGAGTTAGCCGGGATAAAAAACATTGTCTCAAAGCTATATGGCTCCAATAATAAAAAAAACACGGCCTACGCGACATTAAACGGATTGAAAAAAGCGAGTTTAGATGGAATTTAAATCGATTAAAATAAAAAAAGATTCTAAGAGGGTTGGTCGGGGAAAGGGTTCAAATAAAGGAAAGACATCTGGGAGAGGTATGAACGGACAGCGTTCGAGATCTGGTGCCAATACTAAATACCTTACCGGTGGCCAAACCAAACTTTATTTGAGATTGCCCAAGGTGTCGAAGATGAAGGGATCGCATAAAAATCGGGAAACGGTGTTAAGTTACGACATCCTTTTACAAAAATTTACCGCTCAAGAAGAAATAACTAAGGAAAAAATAGAGAAATTATTAAATAATAAATTTCCTTCGTTAAAGTTTATTCGGGGAAAAATGAAATTTCAAAAAAGAATAGCGGGCAGTGATATTAGGTTTTCAAAATCCCTACAAGAAATGAACAAAGATGCCTAACTTTATAAGCATTTTTAAGAAAATATTCACACTAAAGGATCTTCGAAATAAAATTCTGTTTACCCTTGCTCTGGTGATAATATTTAGAATTCTTGCTCACATTCCCATTCCATCAGTAGATACGGCGGGTCTATCAAATTATTTTCAGAATAACCAAATACTTGGTCTGCTCGACCTTTTTTCTGGTGGATCAGTCAGCCGTTTTTCGATTGTAATGCTAGGAGTCGGTCCCTATATTACTTCATCAATTATTATGCAATTATTGCAGGTCGCAATTCCCTCACTCGAGGAACTATCAAAAGAGGGCGAATATGGACGACAAAAAATCAATCAATACACTCGCTATTTTTCTGTACCACTTTCGATAATCGAGTCATACGGATTAGTTAAAGTTTTGCAAAGCCAGAATGTCATCGGAGCGGTTTCGAGCGGAGATATGATCTTAACAATCGCAATTGCAACTGCGGGAACTGTTTTGTTAATGTGGCTGGGGGAACTAATTTCGGAAAACGGCATAGGCAACGGAGTAAGCATTTTAATTTCCGTTGGTATTATCGCCGGGATTCCCAGCCAGGTTATTTCAACGGCGCAAATTTTAGAAAATCAATACCTTCTCGCTGTGGAAATAATAATTGCTGCTATTGCGATGATCGCGTTTATTGTTTATGTCAATGAAGCAGAAAGACGGGTTCGGGTTAGTTATGCCCGGAGAATAAGGGCTGGCAGGACCGTTGGCAACATCGATTCGTATCTTCCCATTAAGGCTAACGCGGCCGGTGTAATTCCGATTATCTTCGCAACATCGTTTTTGGTTTTGCCGGGTATGCTGGGACAATTTTTTCAGACAAGTTCGATCGAATCGTTGCAGTCATTTGCGCTAAAATTAAATCAAATAATATCCAATGAGTATGTTTACGGAATATCATTTTTTGTTTTAGTTTTTCTTTTTACATTCTTTTATACTTCGATCATTTTTAAACCAGACCAAATGGCTGAAAATTTACAAAAACAAGGAGGGTTTATACCGGGAATAAGACCCGGAGAGCAGACCTCGAATTTTCTCGGTTCGATAATATATAAAATTACATTTACTGGTGCTTTGTTTTTGTCTATCATTGCAGTATTTCCATTTGTTTTGCAGTCATTAACCGGAATTAGAACACTCGCCATCGGCGGAACGGGTATCTTAATTATCGTATCTGTTACCCTCGATTTTGTTAGACAAATTAAGGCACAACTAGCGATGCGTTCATACGATGACGCATACGGAATTTGAATGAAAATAAAAACAGCTACGGAAATAAAAATAATGGGTAAGGGTGGTGAGATAGCTGATTTTGTGATGCAGGAAATTGCAAAAAATATTCGACCTGGTGTTTCAACCATAAAAATTGATAAAATTGCCAGCCGTATTATTAAGGCGAGGGGTGCCACAGCCTCGTTTCTTGATTACCAAAACTATCCAGCCAGTATTTGCATTTCCTTAAATAAAAATATTGTTCACTCGATTCCATCAGATGAGATAATTAATAACGGCGATGTAGTAAAGGTCGATCTTGGGGTTCTGTACAAGGGGTTTCATACTGATATGGCGAGATCCTTCATTGTTGGAAACGTACCAAAAAATATCGAAGAAATGGTCAGGTTATGTCTTCGCGCACTCGATTTAGTTATTCTTCAGGTTAAACCGGGAAATACAATTGGTGATTTAGAAGAAATTATTGGAAAAACTTTAAAATCTGGTGGTTTGAGTCCCGTGATGTCTCTTACGGGTCATGGAATCGGGCGGGACCTGCATGAGAAACCGTCCATATATTGCGATGGGAAGAAGTCTACCAAAGAAAAATTAGTTCCAGGAATGGTGATCGCAATTGAACCAATGGCAACTATGGGTTCGGGTAAGGTTGTCAAAGGAGATGATGGCTGGACAATCAAGAGTGCCGACGATTCAATGACTGCCCACTTTGAAGACACGGTGGCTGTAACAAAAACTGGACACAAGGTGTTGACAAGGCGTAGGGGACCTGTTAAGATATTTCTATAGAAAAGATTGTGTAATTGTAGAATGTCTGAACAAGAAAAAATTATTTTAGAAGGAAAAGTAATGGAGGCATTACCAAGTGCCTCATTTAAAATTTTGCTTGATACCGGCCAGGAAATTCGTGGCCATTTAAGCGGTAAAATGAGGATACATTATATAAAACTTGTACCGGGCGATCGGGTTGTGATAGAGATGACTCCATATGATTTAACTAAAGGGAGAATAACGCGCAGGCTAGATCATCATGAAAGTAAGGCCATCAGTAAAAAAAATGTGTAATAAGTGCAAGGTTGTCAGAAGAAGGGGTAAAAAATCTGGCTATAAGGTTTATATTGTCTGTGAAAACCCCAAGCACAAGCAGAGGCAGGGTTAGATGATTAGAGTCGCCGGAGTCAATATCCCCGAGAATAAAAGAATAATGATTGCCTTAACATATATTAAAGGCGTCGGAAACTCGACATCTCGAAATGTTTTAAAACAGGCTAAGGTTAGTGAAAATATCAGGGCTAAGGATTTAAGTGATGACCAAATCGAGCGAATTCGCCAAATAATTGAGGGAAAAATGATAGTTGAGGGTGATTTAAGAGTAAGAACAGCGGAAGATATTAAGAGATTAAAAAACATCGGATCATATCGAGGCATAAGACATATCAAGTCGCTTCCAGTTCGTGGCCAAAGGACAAAAACGAATGCCAGAACAAAAAGGGGAAAAAAGGTCACGGTAGGCTCGGGAAGAAAGAAAGCGGCAGAAAAAACATAGCATTATGGCCAATAAAATATCAAAAAAGAATAAACAAATTAAAATCGTACCCAAGGCTCGAGTGCATATTAAAAGTTCATTTAATAACACCTTGATTAGCGCATCAGATGAAAAGGGTAACGTTTTTGCTTGGTCATCTACTGGTCGAGCCGGTTTTAAGGGAACGAAAAAATCGACACCTTACGCGTCTACACAGGCGGCCAGAATAGTTGTCGACAAGATACTTGAAGCACAAACAAAGGAAATTGAAATATTTGTTGCCGGTGTTTCATCGGGACGAGATGCCGCGATTAGGGCTTTTGGGAGCATTGGCGTGAGAATAAATGGCATAAAAGACATTACCCCAATTCCCCATAATGGCTGTCGTCCTAAAAAACCAAGAAGAGTATAATGAAAAAACTAGATAAATGTAAATTATGCAGAAGGGCGGGCGAAAAGCTATTCTTGAAGGGTGAAAGATGTGGCTCTCCCTCTTGTGCTCTCGAAAGGAGATCGTACGCCCCGGGACAGCATGGCAGTAAACCGTCAAGATCAAGGAGAAAATCTGATTACGCAATCCAATTGAATGAAAAACAAAAGGCCAAGGCGATTTATGGAGTCAGTGAGCTGCAATTACTATCATACTACAAGAATGCCTTGAGGGTAAAGGGAGCAACGGGGGAAAAATTAATGAATATGCTCGAATCGAGAGTTGATAATGTTGTTTACCGAGCTGGATGGGCCCGGTCGCGTCAACACGCTAGACAATTGACTACCCATGGTGCAATTAAAATAAACGGAAGAAGGACTCGCTCAGCAGGTCAAATTATCAAGAAGGGCGATACGATATCGATTAATAATACCAATGATGAAATTAAAAGAGATTTGCCGCCATGGATTAAAAAAAATAATAGTACGGTGGAAATTACTTCTGATCCGACACATGATAGAGATCAATCAATAATAAACGATCAACTAATAATTGAATTTTATTCAAGATAAGGGGTCATTATGGATTACATTCTCCCAGAGTTAAACCTCCTCGAAATTAAGTCAAGTAAAACTAACGATGTCGATACGGGATTATTTGAAATCGGACCGCTATCGCCCGGATACGGCGTTACTATCGGTAATTCGCTAAGAAGAGTCCTCCTCGCTTCCCTTGAGGGGAGTGCTGTTAAATCTATCAAAATCGGTGGGGTTGATCATGAATTTTCGACAATCAAGGGTGTCAAGGAAGATGTTGTTGAAATAATTTTAAATTTGAAGGTTGCGCGATTCGCCCTAAATTCGGATAAAAGTGCCAAGATTACACTTTCCAAAAAGGGCCCGGCGACAGTCACAACTTCAGATTTTAAGGAGACATCAGAGGTTGAAGTGGTACTGAAGGATCATTATCTTTGTACTATCGAAAAGGGAGGTAAGCTTGACCTTGAAGTTGAAATAGATAAAGGTAAAGGTTATCTGCCGGTAGAAAAAAGACCCGATGAAAAACTTCCCATTGGTACAATCCTAGTTGATAGCATATATACTCCCATCAAGAAGGTCAGGTTCGACGTTGAAAATGCTCGTGTGGGTGGAATCACAAATTACAACAAGCTATTAATTGAAATCCAAACTGATGGCTCGATTACTCCCTCGCAGGCGATTTCAAAAGCAGCCAAGATACTTGTAGAACACTTTGGGGTTATCGTCGAGGCAACACTTACCAAAAAACCTCAAGCAAAAACAAAAAAGGTAAAGATAAATACAAGAAAAAGTCCAAAAAAGGCTGCCAAAAATGCCAAAAAGTAACTCATCTGTCAAAAAGAGATGTATTAAGAGTTTGATGACAAGCCTTGTTTTGAGTGAAAAAATTGTCACAACCTCGCGAAGAGCGATAAATCTTAAATCATCATTCCAAAAGCTGTTGAGCGACACTAAAAAGAACAAAGATTTGGAAAAGATTAGGCTAGTTGAAAAAAATCTTTACGGCGGAGCGAAAAATAAATTTTTAGACGAAATTGAATTATACCGAGGTGTTAGGAATATAAATGTTGGGGTGCGCAAAGGTGATAATGCCAATCTTGTTGTCGTTGAAATTTTAAAAAAGAAACCATTAAGTTCCAATGAATAAAATCATCATTGATGCAGACAGGATTCCAATCGGGAGAGTTGCTTCACAAGCAGCCCGAATTTTAAATGGTAAGGATGATATTAATTATTCGAAAAATAAAATAACAACAAAAATAGTTTGCGTCACTAATATTGAAAAAGCTGTCTTTACTGGTAGAAAGTTAGATCAGAATAAATATTATCGTCACAGTGGCTATCCTGGGGCAATAAAAAGTCGAACACTACGAGAGTCATTCGAAAAAGATCCAGTTAAATGCTTTGGGGCGATTGTTCGGGGGATGATAAAAAGCAATCGACTTACAGAGGGGAAATTAAAAAGATTGATAGTGGAGAAGTAATGAAAAAATACGAATATGGAACGGGTAGAAGGAAAAGCGCGATTGTCCAAGTAAGACTAGAGAAGGGCAATGGCGAAATTTCTAATGTAAAGGGCAAGCATCTGTCCCCCGGAGTGATAGAGCAGATCAATGAATTATTGGATAAAATTTCTAAAAAAGGTGCATATAATATTTCACTTTTGCTTAAAGGTGGTGGGAAAAAAAGCCAAGAAGAGGCAACAAAATTAGCTGTCGCCAGAGCATTAATCAAATTAGACAATGAACATGAAAAGGTTTTAAAAAAAGAAGGATATCTAACTAGAGATCCGCGTGAAAAGGAACGAAAGAAACCCGGCCTAAAGGGAGCCAGAAGAGCTCCGCAATGGCAAAAGAGGTAATTATGCGTCAAAAAAAGGAGGTTTTTGTCGAAAGCATAAAAAATTCGATTAATTTATATTTAAATAAAAATGCTGACGTGCTTGGTTTTTGTCATGTCCGGGAGGTAGATATGGCTAATGATTTTAAAACTGCTAAGGTTTTTATTGAATTTCTTGATAATGAGAATTCTGCCAAAAAGATAGACATTATTAGAAAGTCAAAAGATGAAATATTTAGGGAATATAATAAAATGTACTCGTCTCGTTATTTTCCTTCAATAAAATATTATAATTTTACCAATGAGCTTAATTTTTAGCTATGTCGCACTCACCCTCATTTCAATTGGAGCGCTAGTTGTGATTTTAAGCAATTCCGAACCAACTAGTGAGATGTCAATGATCAATGCCGGGTTTTTTGTGTTTTTATTCATTTTAATATATTCAATAATGTCTCTCACCGCTGCTATTTACTCACGCTTAAAAGGCCATGAGATTTATTCATTTATTAACCGTAAATTTGTTTTAATCACTATATTTATCGTGGGAATTTTAGTAATGTCCGCCTTGCAGGTTTTAAATTATATATCGGCCATTACTTTTGTGATAGCGATAATATTACTTGAGCTTTTCTTCGCAAGTTACAAAAGAAATGAAAAGTAAGTTTATTATCATTACAGCCATTATAGTAATTATAGCTTTTGGATATTTATATTTTATTAATATATTGAGCAAACCAAACCCCAAGGTATTAGGTCTGTCAATAAACGGTTTTTACTCCAAAAAAAATATCGCCATAGACAGCGTGCCAACTAGGAAAGGAGGGGCAGAGGACCCCAAAATACTTTCCGACTCATCAATCTTGATTGAAGGTAAAACCAAATATCCGCTTTTCGCGGTCAACGAACACGAGTCGGTTCCCATTGCCAGTATTACAAAAATTATGACATACATTGTATCTCTTGAGCAGTATGAAATAAAGGAAATTGTCGAAATTTCGTCAAGGGCGACCGATGCTATAGGTTCAAAAATAGACCTTGTAGAGGGCGAAAAAATTACAGTTGAAAACCTACTTTACGGACTGCTTGTAAATTCAGGGAACGATGCCGCATTTGCTTTAGCTGAACACGCCGGCTCGCTTGATGGTTTTATTGAGAAGATGAATAATAAGGCGGTTGAACTCGGTATGAATGATACCTACTTTCAGGATCCGGCCGGTCTGAACGACGAGGGTAGATCGTCGGCCTTCGATGTTGCCTTATTATTTTCCTATTGCCTTTCTGACGATCTATTCCGTGAAATTATTAAAACATCGGAAAAAGAAATTACTTCTACGGATGGACAAATTGTCCACAAACTTAAAAATTCCAACCGTCTCGTTACGGGTGAAATCCCATTTGAAGGTGCTCTTGGTGGAAAAACAGGATTTACCTTCGACGCTGGTCATACCTTAGCTTGTGCCGCAGAAAGAAACGGTACAACATTAATTAGCGTTATCTTAAAAACCTTGGTTAACTCAAAAACTGCCAGCGCCTACGAATCCCAAAAACTGCTTAATTGGGGTTTTGAATCATATAATTTCTAATAACTTGACGACCGTTAATTAACTTGCTACATTCGTTTCACCATGGCTTTATCACCATTACATAGTGCCATTGTTTTAATTGAACACAAGAAGTATATATCCAAAAATGATTTAGAGTTTCTCGGTTCAAGGTCATTTCGTGGTGTGATTGGAAAGATGAATGCAATGAATCTTGTAAAAAATAATGCTGACGGCACAATCTCACTTTCAAAAAAAGGCCATATGTATATAAACAAGATTCTTGAGAATGTCCACAGCTCACCCTTAAAATGGGACGGCTTATGGACAATTGTAACATTCTCAATTCCTGAAAAAAATCGCGGAGAAAGAGATAAATTTAGACGGTTCATAGAATCAATAGGTATAAGACAATATTTTCCAAGCATTTGGGTTTCACCCCTTAATGTATCGCCCCTTATTAATGAATACATTGCCCGCAATAAATTAATAAACATATTATTAGTTAGAAGCAATAATATTTACGGTGCTGATAATGATAAATTAATCTCACTTTGGGATTTTGATAAATATCGAAGTAAAATTAATAATTTTATCCAAAATGCAAACACACCAATCCCCGCAGACAATGACCGGACGCTGGAGGCAAAAAAAAGAATATTTGAATATGCGCTCATACTAAACGATATACCCAAATTTCCAATTGACTTACTACCCAAAGATTGGCCATATCTTCGCGCCAAGATGACTTATAGGCGTCTCAGAGCAAGAATAACCTAAAATTCTTTATCTAGTGCTTTTTTGGCTGCATCCTGTTCTGCTGCATTTTTCGAAGTTCCTTGACCCTTGGAGATCAATTTCGTCCCGATATAAACCCCGCTTATAAATAACTTATTATGGTCTGGGCCATCCTCTTCTTCAACCTTATAATGTGGTGTAACCTTATATTTTTCTTGAACTTTTTCCTGAAAATCACTCTTGGAGTCAATGTATAATTTATCGGATATGATACTGTCAATAATATTTAAAATATGCCTTTTAATAAAACTTTTTGCCTCCTCGAGACCCGAGACCTTGTACAATGCTCCAATTACTGCTTCCATAGTATTTGCCATTATTAAACCCCGTGCTTTGCCGGTTGCCCTTGATTCTCCACGGGAAAGATATAGACAATCAAATATTCCTAAATTTTCCGCTACATCCGATAAATTTCTTCCCCTTACTAAGGCGCTACGCAATGCCGTAAGCTCTCCTTCGGGTTTGTCTGAATATTTATCAAAAAGAAATTCAGTGCAAACTAATTCCAAAACAGCATCTCCCAAAAATTCTAACCGTTCGTTGTTTTCCAGATTAGAATCTTTTGATTCATTAAGATACGATCGATGCACGAAGGCCGTCATCAAATCATTAGCCGCAATATTAATATCAGCTTTTTTTATAAATTTTTCAATTGACTTTTTCTTCTCATTCATTATCCTCCTCGTATTTTTCACTTTTCCGATATATAGTGCCCAAAACGCCATTAATAAACTTGGATGATTTTTCCGATCCATATGTTTTTGCTAGTTCAACTGCCTCATTAATAACAACCTTGGGCGGTGTATCAAAATATAATATTTCGCAAATCGACAATCTTAGTATATTTCTGTCAATAACCGCTATCTGCTTGAGCGGCCATTCGGAAGCCGATTGCTCAATATTATGATCAATGTCCTCAGCGTTATCCCTAACTTTTTTAAGCAATGATTCTGCAAATCTACAATTCTCGGAATGTTGGTCCTCCTTGATGTTATCAAGATGCCTTTTAAAAATATCCTGTGTATTGGCACTATCGCGAAAATCCGCTTCATACAATGCCTGAAGAGCGATCGACCGCGCATAGTGCCTATTCATTTTTAAGCTCTTCTTTCTTTTTTGTTTCAGACTTTTTTTCTTTTTTGTCCTTAATAATCTTTTCACCCTTATAGAAACCGCAATTATTACACACCCGGTGTGGCATTATTTTGCTTTTACAATTCGGACAAACAACTAGTGATTGTACCTTGATAAAATCATGCGCCTGTCTGCTTCCGCTTCTCGTTCTAGTCAACCTTTTTTTTGGTTCAGCCATCTCTCCTCATTTTTTGACTACAAAATTAATTAATTTATTTTTAATGTATATCTTATTATCAATCTCTGATTTATTGATTATACCTTTTTTTACTAAAAAATCAACTGCAAGCTTATTTATTTTTTTATCAGTATAATCTTTCTTTATTTCAATTAGCCCTCTTTTCTTGCCATTAACTTGTATGACAATACAAGTGTCATTTATTATATTTGAATCCTGTTCTATCCATTTATTTTCAAATACTGACCTGCCGGGACAAAAATTTTGCCATAAATACTCGCTGGTATGAGGAGCGAGCGGCGCCAGGCAGATGATAAATCTCTTCCAGCTTTGATCGTCAAATGATTTCAATTTATTGCTATTTATAAACTTCATAAAATCGGAGATGATTGTATTTAACTGCATTGATTCAATTTTTTTTGAAACTGATTTTTCCAAATTTGATATCACGTCTGTAAAATCACACCTAACGTTGTTTCTTTTGTCAAAAGAATTTACAACCTTTTTAATAAATGAGTGCGTACCCACAATTCCTCCTTTGTTCCACATGGCCGATTGCTCGAATGGACCAATAAACATTTCATACATTCTTAAAGAATCTGATCCGTATTGGTCCGCAAGTTCATCCGGATTAATTACATTTCCTCTGGATTTTGACATCTTTTGTCCATCGGGAGCCAAAATTATTCCAACATTACGCAGTTTTTTGAA
>Ga0265297_10002940_pt1 | contig 32532 bp, 32 predicted proteins | sample Munlanlwell13791_FD_192502 | JGI IMG/M metagenome (GOLD analysis project Ga0265297, IMG submission 192502) | Leachate microbial communities from a municipal landfill in Southern Ontario, Canada - Leachate well 137-91 | ecosystem: Engineered > Solid waste > Landfill > Unclassified | place...
CTCAGCGTGCCATTCCTCCACCGTTTCAGGCGGCTTTGGAGGGACGGGTTCCTCTCCGCGTTCCGCACGGCGAGCCGAAACACCGGCAACTGTAGTGCTGACCCGCCCTGCATCTTCTACAGCCTCCAGCGGCTTTTGCTCTACCCCGGCCGTTCGTTCCTCCACGCTCTTGAAAACCGCCGTTTTTCTTGCCTCTTTAGTTCCCAGCAACTTCTCCAAGAAATCCCATATCTTACCGAATACGGTCTGCGGCTGCTGTCTATCTGACACAGCCCACTTTCCATATTCTTTAGCGAAAGCCTCATGGCCTCCACGCGATGCAATCTCTTCTGGCGTTATGATGCCAATGTCCTGTAGCCAATGAACCGCCTCGTGGTTCAGTGTTTCGGGTCCAGCATCACCACGTAAGTAAATGCGGCTTCCCTTCCCCTTAGCGCCTGGCTTATAGACGTAGGCACCACGAGCCTTTTTCCCCTTCAATCCAGCAATCCTAGCAACCTCTACATCGGCATCGAAATAGACTGTAGCTTCTTGTCCACTCGGCAAGCGAATCGTCGCGCTCTTTTTGGCTGGGTCAGACACGACCTCAGCATCCTTCCATGCCGGTATTGCGGCGACGGCATCGACAACTCGCTGATGGAATGGATCGGTTGGCTTTCCAGTCTCGCCCACCGCTTGCTCTTCCGGGACACTGGGTTGCTCCCGTGCCTTGGGTTGAGATTGCTGCTCTCTTCGGGCGGCCGCCACGGCAGCCTGCCGTTCAGGCGCAGAGGTTCCTTTTGCCCCGCCAGCCTTCTCAAATTGCACCCGAGAAGGATTGTCAGGAAGAGAAGCGAGCTTCATGCCAACCGCCGGCAGAGCAAGACTAATTGCCTCGACGCCCAACTGCTTGGCGAAGTCCTTGCTGGCATAGTCGGGAAGATCGTCCCCCAAGACGCCGGCCCGCCCCAGTTCAGCCATTCGATTGGCCAACATCATTTGGCCTACCCCTGACCAACCGCCAGTTTCCAATGCTTTTTTCAGCCCGCCAATAGTCCCTCCCGGTTGCGAAAGCCAGCGGTTGACGATCGCTGCCTTAATGGCCTGGGCTTGGGCAGGCAATGGTATTTTGTTTACTCCCTTTCCCAGCGCCTTCGCGGCCGGACCGGATGCGTGGAGTGTGCCAAACATTATGGCAGTATCGATTCCGCCCTTGGCCAGTGCCGACACAAAACTCTCGGGGCTGCCCTGTTCCAAAATGCCTGCTACTTGCCCCTGTTCATCCACATCTAGACCATAGCGCGTTGCATATCGCTGCATTGCGTTTTGGGCAATCATCTGCGGATTCAGGGCTGCTTGCACACCTGCCTGTGCCATACCACCAGCAACTTTGGCCGTCACTCGCCCCGCAACAGTTTTCCCTACTGCCTTTTCAACCGCCTCGGTGGTAATTTTTTTCGCCCCGCCCGCCAGCCCACCTGTCATTGCTAATTCAACCATGAACGCCGGCATTTCAGAGGTGGCATCCAAAACCTGGGCAAAGAATCCTCTTTTTTCTTCGGCATCCATCTCATTTATCGACCGGGCCACATTCGACAGCAATTCCGACCGCATTCGTTGGTCCAACTTTGGATCGTCCGCCAACTTAGCAGACACGGCGGCATTGAGAGCCTCCTGAACCCTTAATGCGCCCCCAACAAATGGAATGCGTTTGCCGATACCACGAATCAGTCTGGTGGGCGCATCGGAGCCTTGCGCGAGATTTGCCGCATCAAGAACAATTGCTTCGGATATGTTTTCAGAAAATGGCTGGGCGGGGTAGTCACCAAAAAAACCGCCCTTGAACTTGGGAACTTTGGGAGCAATCGATTCCGCCCAACTCACGGTCCCGTCATCGTCGCCGGAATTGGCTTGCCGCAATGCAGCCAGGGCGGCGGTGAAGTGCGGTTCCTTTTGTTCGGGAATGTTTTCCCCGTAAATACTCCGGTAATCCCGCAACATGGAACGGGCGGCAACAATTGCTGGCGACTCTTCTTGTGCGGCCGACTTGGTCGTCACCGGCTGGTCGTTTGGTCCCCATCCGTCATATCCACCATCCCCGACTGCACCCACCTTCGCCATAGCGTCGGCCAGGGGTTTATCGTTCGATCTCCAGCCGCCGACGGCAGCGGCAGAGACGACAGGCGTATCCCGTTCACCCCAGCCCAGTGCAACTTCCTGCTTTTCTGCAATCATCATTGAGCCTTGGTGAATGGTTTACCGTTGCGGAGGTAGACGGCACCGGCGGGAAGCTGGTCGTATTCCTGCTTGGTAACTTCACGGGGCTGTTCTTGCGGCTGTACTTGAACTGCCTCGGGCTGCCCTTGCGGCGATTCCTCGTCGAACGGCTGCGGCTTGTACTCAAACTTGCTCCATATTTTCCGCAACGCCGCTTCTTTTGCATCCCGCTTTTTCTGCCACTTGGCGTATTCCGGGTTTGGCGACTCTTCGCCTATACCCAGGATTCCCGACACGGTTTCGTCCGGCGGCTTATTGTTCGTTTCCCAAGCTTCCAGACCGTTCTGAATGTTTACCTCGATTTCCTTGGCCGATTCGATAGCCGCCTTTCGCTCCGCACTTTCATGCGTCCGCTTCTTCTCCTTGCGCTCATCCGCCCGCTCCTCTGGTGTCTTTGCCAACACCGGCTTCGGATGCTCCCTTTCCCATTCATCTTTCTGGGCCTGACGCCGCTCCCTAACGGCCGCCAGAACATCCTTGTCGATACGGTAGCCTATGGGACCGTTTCTGCGGTCGCCATTCCAAATCAGGGCTTCTAGTTCGCCATTCGCTATTGCCGCCGCCGCAACGTCTGGATCGCAAAGAGTCGGGTTTTGGATGTTCTTGAGCTTCTGTCTTTGACCGGGAGTCAATGGCCGTTGCTGCTGCTCTTGCCCTTGGGGCTGCGGCTGAGCATCTGGAACCTTCTCTGTTGGAACGTCGAACAAGACGGCATCACCTGGCTCTGGCTCCTCCCACGGTGGCGGCACCGGCTCTTGGTCCTGATCCGCCTCTGGTTCCTTGTAGCCGCGTGGCATCTGCAACGTGCCGGACTTGGCGTCGTACTGCCACGGCTTGTCCCGGTCGCTCTCGGGCATCGCCGCAATCAGCTTCTGCCTTTGCAGGTCTGGCGAGCGGGCCTGCTGCTCGGGCGGGATCGGAATGGCCGCCCGGCGAATCTCCGCATCGTTGGCATAGGTCTCGTCAATCAATGTTTGCCGCTGATCGTCCTCGATATCTGGGCTTGACCGAAACTTCGCTCTAGCATTGGCGTTGTCCCGCAACCGCTGTTCATCCTCTTGGCTGGCGATTATCAGTTCACCAGACGCCAACCCCTGAACAATTTGCTGGTCCTTCTCCTCTTGCGCCTGCCGCTGAATCTCGGCCGCCTGCTCGAAGTGCTGCGGATACAGAAACTCGCCGGCCGTGTTGCGGCGGAGAATCTCGTCGCGGGCTACACGCCCCTGGTGCGCCATTTTCAGTAGAACGGCCTTGTGCTTCATGCCGTCCACATCTTGCGGTTCCGGCAATTCCATAAGCTGCTGTTCGGCCGTCTGCCCATAGGCGTGATGGTTGAACAGTGCCGAATCGTCGTAGGCGATGTAATCGTCAATCATGGATACATCTCCAATCGTTTTCGCATGGCCGCTTCGGCCTGCAATGCGTACCCGATCTTTTGTGCCAGTTCTCCGTTGTCCGGCTCCCTGTCGTCCCGCTGATATTGCTCAATGAGGTAGGCGGAACTGGGCCGCTTAGCCGCCCGCAAAGACTCGTTTCGATATGCGTTTGCCCTGCCCATTTCGATCATGGCATCATATTCCTGCCACAACCGTTGCCCAACCTGCCCTTGCGTTTCCATTGGCTGAAGCTGCTGATTCAGGTTGGCCGCAATTTTATTGTACTCCCCGGCGAAATCCGGCGTGGCCGATGGTGCTGTCCCACCAAGCCCCGTGGCCGCCTGTGGCTTGCCACTATCCCCGTCAGAACCAAATGTGGTAACTGGCTTTCCATTTTTAATTATCAGAGGGACACCGCCACGCTTGCCTAATCCACCATTTATGCGAGCATCCCGCTGTTGCGGCGTTTCCAGCGTTCCCTGTTCTGGCGCAACCTGTTGCATACCCGGTTCTGGTACATCCTCTGGATGTTCGAGCTTCCATTGCTCTTGCTGTGTGTTTCGCCAGCCCTTGTCGGCTTCCAATCGGTCTCGGCCGAGTTGATTTTGCTCCCCATGCTGTTGCTTCATTTCGTCAAACTTCCGTTCCTCAAGGCTCTTGGGCTGGCTGGCCGGGAGGAGCTTCCACGGTCTCGGCAGCCCCCGTCGATCGGCCGCCGCGTTGTCGGCCCGCTGCTTCGCGGTCAACGGCTGCCCGTCGATCCCAAGCGGGTTGTCCGGGTCCGGGCCGCCCTCCGGCACGCCGACGTCCAGCACGTTGCCCCCGCCGCCGCGTAAGCGCTCCACTTTCATCCGCCCCTGCCAGTCCATCGCGTGCAGGTACGCCTCACGGTTGAACCGCTCGGCTTCCATTGCCTGCTGCTGCTTGAACCGCTGCTGCTGCATAAGCATCTGGTAGCCGTAGGCTTGCTGCCGGATGCGGGAGCGGTTCTTTCCCGCAGCGTATCCGGCGACCAGGAGCGGGCCGGGGCGGCCGTAGTTTATGGTTATCGGCATGGTAATCTCCCTTTAGGTTGCTTCGGGTGTTGCGGGTTGGGCATCGACGACCTCTTGAATCAGTCGTGCAAGTTCCTCCCAGTTCGGCCCGACGCCGCGGTAGCGGTACTCGCGTTCTGCGGCATCGAGTGCGACGTGCAGCGGCGGCCACTCCTGGGCTTCGTCTGTTGCGGCTTGCAAGTTACCGATGATTTCCAGGTGGTTCAACTGGATGTTGACGTTGTTGGTTTCGGTGGCCGTCAGCAGTTCTTTGTGGAGAACCATCGCCTTGCCGACGTGCTTCTGGACGCAGGCGATGCAAGAGTCGCGGCGGACGTGTTCATTCAGGCGCAAGTATTCGATGATGCTTTGCTCGAAAGAGTGCATCCGCATCATCTTGTCACGGTCGGCACCACAGTGTGGGCAGGTGCGGCGTTTTTCGAGCTTGGCCTTGTGGGCTTCCATCTCTTCGGGTGTCACGTTGGAAAATGGTTCAGACATGATTATGTGTCGCAAGGTGCCCCGGTCGGCGTTGCCGTGCAGTTAGAAAAAGATGAACCAAAGGCACAATTGTAAAAGCCACATGTTTTGCTAACTCCGTCGCATGTATCAAATACAGAATAGGGGCAATATTCAAATCCATAACCAGTGATCATACCCTCTCCTCTTCCTGTACAATGGAAAAACGTAGAGTAACGGGAATCAGTAAAACCATACGCATATGTACCACCCCAATTCCCTATTCCGTCACATTCATCAAATGCAGAACTATGGCATCCACCAAAACCTGCTAATTTGCCATTTCCAGTTGTGTTATAGAATGTCGAATTAGGACAGTCCACATATCCACTCCCACTCCCGCTTGCCGTCCCTTCACATTGGTGAAAACTAGATTCTAAACAATACATAAAGCCGATTCCATTCTTACCATCCGTAGTAGTTCCTATGCCCGTGCAATTCTCGAACGTGCATCCGCGACACCACCAAAATCCGTTGATGTAAGTAGGGTAAGTGGGAGTACCATCTTTTGTAAGATGTGCGTTTGTGCGTTTCCAAACGACGCCACAACATCTCGATATGGCATATCCGTAGCCAATGTAATGTGTGCTAGAAGTTACAGTTACATCTATGGCGTCTGCATCCCACGGCTCGACGACCAATTGACGAAAGTAGTATCTGGAAACGTCCCCTGACACCATGTAATCAATCGTCCCCTTCACCAGCACCTTGACCTTCGGACAATTCTCATCAGGAGTCGTGTGGAGGCAGATATAGTAGATGCAGTCGTCCGAGAACACCGTGTTGAGATTCGTCCACGGGTCATCTTCCGTGCCACTCCCCGTTTCTGCACCTCCACCACTGACTGAATCAACATAATAGGTTATACACGGCCCCTCGTGATCGACACGAGTAATCACGCCGCTGCTGACTTCGTGCGTAAACCACGTGACTGTCCCGTCGGCGTAGATTGGCACGTCATCACAAAAGCAAGTAGAGCATCGACATGGCCCGCCGCCCGGTGTGAAGATGAAATGTTTTGGATCGCCGACCCGCCGACGCGACCGCCCATCCGGCAACCAGTCGGGAACCATCAAGCCGCTGTCGAGTTGTGCGTATCGCTTGGCCATTACGGGCACTCCGCTTCGATCACCACGGCGGTGTCGCCGATCATCGCGTAGACAACCTTTTTGCCGCTGGCTATATCCTCGGCGTCGGTTTTCATCAGCCAATCGTAGACTCTGATATCGTCGCCAGTATCAGAAAACGAACCACCCTCAGCCGTCCACACGCTCATTTCTACGGAGGCGTCGTGCGCCAGCGCCCCATTGAGTTTGCCGATGCCGATTCCGCCGCCCCCGCCAGAATCCAGCAGCAGCCAAGCCACCGGGTTCCCGCTGTCGTCCGTCAGTATCCCGACCTCTTCGCTCAGGTCGGCCGGATGCCCAACTGTCGAGCTTGCCACGCCCGCCGTATCACCCAGCAACGTTCTCGGCTTCACCGCCGCGAACACCTGCCCGACCTCATAGTCCCCGCCGCCGCTCTTTCGCTTGCCGTAGGGCTTCGCAACGGCTATCGAGCTAAAAAACTTCTCACACTCCGGGTCGAACCCACGGCAGACCAGGTAATTATCGTGCGTATCCTCTTCGCAAACCTGCATCATCGCACAGCGAGTAAGATCAACCTTTTTGCCAAGCGGTGCCTTTTCGCCCGTCATCGGATTGTATGGCGGTGGAGTCTTGAAGTGCGGGGCTGGAATACGCTTGAGTTTCCGCATGAACGTCCACCTTACGTTGTAGTTCCAGTATCGCCCAGTTGCGTAGCCAGGTTGCCAAGCTGCTCCAAGTTCGGGTACTCGTCCGTCCTTCGCTCCATAAAAGACATGAACCCTTCGAGCAACTTATTCCGGGCATCAAGCTGGTACTGCTGTAGGCTCTTGTCATCCATCCGCATGTCCATATGGCTCTTGAGCCGAACCAGATCGGCCTCTAATTGCTGAGAACACAGCTTCAAGCGACTGTCCACAAGGTACTGGGCCTTCCCGATCATGACAGTGCTGTATCTCGCCAAACCATCCAGGGCACCGTTGGTTGCCGCTTGCTTCTCCGCCAACTCCTTGTCCTGCTGGGCCGCTTCGTTTCGCAAAGCATCCTGCTGCATGGCATGGCGGCGGTCGATCCCCTCTGCAATCTTTATCACCTCATCGACCATTTCGGCCTGTAGTCTTGTCTCGTTGTCGGCCTTCCATGCTTGCAGCGCCACCCGAATCTGGTAAATGCGGTCAAGCCCTTCCATTGTGCGGGCGCGAAGGGCAACCTTCTGCTCATACAGCTTGTGTTCATTTTCCAACTTCTCCCGATTCAACCGATCATTCAGGTCTGCTATTTCTCTGTTTCGTAAGACAGTGTTGCGATCTCGAATCTGAGCCGTCATTCCAGACGAATAAAATCCCCTGGTTGTCAATTCTTGCAATTGGGCCGCTAGTTCACCGTCCCATTTTTCATTGATCCTCGCCAACTCCGTTGTGCCAAGATTAGTCAGATAGCCCTTGGCCAGCGTATCGTGTGCCGAGAAATCTGTGCTGAGTGCCGATATCTGAACCGTGTAACTGGCAATGTGCGAGGTCTGGCTTGAAGTCAAAGACGTTTCCAGCGACCGGATGGCAGACAGATGCGTGTTATAGTTGGTTGCCAGCTCGGCCAGTTGCGTGGCATAGGCCGACAAGTACGTTTCCAATGCGTCCGATTCGTCGTCAAGAATTGTCTCGATCTTCGCCAAGTGGGCCGTGTAGCTGGTCTCCAGGTCCGCTACCTTGGCGAGAAAAGCGTTCAGTTGCGTGTTGATCGCCTCGGCATCAGTTTGGATATCCGCGTTCGCTGCGAGAATCTTGGCGTCGATTGCCGCCATTAAGCCGGATACCGTTGGGGCATACCACCCATAGAATCCCTCGCTGTTCGCCCCCATCAGGTCGCATTGATCGCTGGTCGCCGTCACGGTGGCATACCAACAATTAACCAAGTCCTGATATCGAAGCTGATTCTTCTGGCGGCCCTCATTGTATGCGTCGGTGAACGTATTTACTAACTGTTGCAGGATTTGCAGATTGTTCATCCGCATTCTGGCCATCGAATAATAAGCAGTCGGCGGCGTCGTACTGGTGTCGTTATAGACATACGTTATTTGCCACCCCTGAGCCACCATCCAACCAACAGCCGATTCGGGGATTTGACTAACGTAATTAAACGCCCACGGGATTGGCGTGCCGCCCTGATAGTTGGGCGTCAAATCATGCAGCGGCACGGATGGCCGAACCAGTTGAAACACGCCCATGATCTGCTCCTACTCGTAAACGAATATCAAGGAAATATTGAGACATTCGGCGTCCCCGTTCGTTCCGGGAACAGTGCATCGAACCTCGACCGCCTCACCCCGATTGATATCATAGTTGGACGTGTTGATTGCAACAGCCGAACTATCGACCCACGTTCCGGCCGTCGAGAGCTGCGGTCCATGCGTAGAGTCTTCTGTGGAAACGAGACTGCCGTTGATCTTCACGTTCACCGAAGGCTGAGTCGCACCAGTATCAGCCTGGACGTGATTGACGGAAAACCCGACTAGATACGCCTTGGCCTTCTGCCACTTGACATACCTCCCGTCTATGTTGGCAAAGATATCTTGCACGTCTCCGTCGTAGACATTCCAGACCGTATAGTCCACCTGCTCGGCTGGCCTGACAGTATCAACCCACAAAGCGGAAAGGTCATGGGCGATGTCCAAAGGCGCTCCGGCAATCGTGATGCTTGCATTCGTCGAAATGGACGTAACTATGCCAAAGTAATCCGTACTCGAATAGGTGTATTTGACCGGCATTCCAATCGCCAGGTCTGACGTATCGGTCATGGCTATCGTGGACGTGCTGGTTGGAGTCGTCGTATACTTGGAGCCGTCAATCTCTTGCCAAGGAAGTTCATTGGCTGCGGTGACGGCATAACCGGCCAGCGTCGAGGCCGTGAGCTTCTTAGCCACCCCGCCTTGAACACAGTAGATCAGATCAGCATCAGCCAGAGTTGCGATCGGATCGAGTGCGGCGGTAAAGGTGGCAATCTCGCCGTGAACGTATGCGGCAAGATCATCTACCGTCGCCTGCCGACCGGTAGCAGTTTGGCAGAACAGCATGTAATCCGTACCGCCGATTGTCGCTTCGTCCAATCCCGAAATATCCAACACTGTGGCCTGGGCGCTGGCATTGACGAAGGTGGCCAGATAATCGACCGTGGCCTCGTACATCGTGCCGCTGTGGTTGATAAGAATGGTGTCGGCCGTGACCACTTCCGACGCCGTTTCCGCCGCCCACAACTCCGCTGTGATGTAGGTGGCAATCTCCGTGGCTGTGCAATACTTCGGCACGCCCGACTGAAGAATGTAAAACTTATTGGCATCCGCCACAGTCCCGGCATCCGTCAAGGCACCGGCGTAGGTGGCGAAGTCGGCCCACAGCTTCGTCTCAATGGCACTGAGCGCGGCCTTCTTGGCCACTCCCGACTGATTAACCAAGAATTCGTCGGTAGCTCCAAGCGTAGCCGCAGACAGACCGGAAATATCCAGGAAGGTGGTTTTGGTGTCCGTGACAATTTGCGTCTCTAAGTTGGCGAGCGTGATGATTTTCGTCGCGGCCGACCGGCCAATCAAAATATCGTCCGATGACAATAAAGTCGTGACGGCGTCCGAGGACCAGACAGTCTCCGTAACGTAGGAGGCAACGTAGGCGACGTCGATCAACTTGCGGACGCCATCACGGTAGATAAAGAAGTCGTCGCCAGCCAACATGGAAGTAACCGCATCGGTTGCGGCCCCGCTGTCGAGGGCGAACGCGGCCAGAGTATCCACGTCAATCTGATAGATCGTGCCTGAGCGATCGGCAAGGATCATGTCGCCCGATACAGCCGGGTCGGCTTCCGACGCTTCGGACCAGGGCGTGCCCACGATGTAGGCAGCCATCAGGTCGATGTCGGCCAGTTTCTTCGTGGCCCCGTCGAACATCAGGAAGTCATACCCGGCAACCACTGAGTCAACTGCCGCCGACGCCGCAAGGACTGTTTCCGTGTAGGCCTCCGCAGCCACCGAAAGTTGGTTGACCGTGGCCTTCTTCGAGGAAGTTTGGACCACCTCCACAAGTTCAGTTCCGGCCAACGTGCTCGCGGCCGACAACGCTGAAATCTTGACGCCCATTATCGCCACCTCCCGCTTTGTGCGGTTTCGAGAATGATTCCTTCGTAAGCCCACTGCGACGCCGCTTGTAGCCAAATCACGATCCAAACGGCCCGAGTCCTCGGATAGCTCATGTGCGACCGCCCGGCCGTCAGGGTGCCGCTGGAAGCCGCATAGGCCGCCGCTGCCGCCGTGCTACCGGCCTGGTAGAGTCCGATGGCCGTCTTGGCGTTCTCCACCGCTTCCTCGGCGGTATCCCCAGTCACAATCCGCCATGTGACCTCTCCGCTACCCAGCCCCAAGGCCCCATGCAAGCTGACCACCCTGCCAAACGAGCCGGGGCCAGCCATCGGAAGCGGGCCGATCAGCAGATGGCTCTCGGCCGGCGTGGCGTCGTCCATCGGCCAGAACCCCTTGTTCACCAAGTCAAAGAACCAGCTTTCCGTGGTCTCGTCCGTCGCAGCGAAGATGTAGACGCCGTTTTCGTCGTGGCTGTAGCCCAGGACGGCCGAATCGACATCGAGAAGCTCCTGCGGGATTCGATCCTCGGATAGGCTTACCGGGAATCCCCCGTTTGCCTGAACCATGTAAATGCCGTCGTTCGCCAGGAAAACAACCGACTCGTCCACTTTCGCCCATGCCGCACTGCTAACGATGCCGACGTTCCTTGATAGGTTACTGAGGCCGCCACCGGCCGCTGGATCGCCTCGAACGATCCAAAGGGTATTTGCGGTCGCCGCCAACAGGAACGCGTCCCTGTGCGGCACAAGAGCCGTGACGGCCTCTCCCACCTCACCAGCCTCCGAAAGCTGAAAGAAGAAGGCCCGACCGGCATCCCCGACATCCTTCCCGTATTCGTAATCGTCGTAATCCCCCTGCCTTGACATTGTGACGGCATTGGTATCGGTACTATCAATCTGGACCATCCGATCCCGGTAGATGCAGGATACCGCCGTCTCGCTGGCAGTTGCCAAGGAGGTAGCAAGGTCAATAAACCTTTCAACGGAATCCTCAGTCCACCGGACTTGCCCATCTTCGGTAAACCGGGTTACGTCAACAGGTGACTCGACCGCGTAAGTTGCGGCCGTTGGCCTGCTGACCGGCATAGAGCCGCCGCGAAGTCGTCGGTCGAATGGGTCTTCCGGGCGAACATTGACGGCCCAGGGCGTCGAGTGACTGCTTTTGACGCCAGAACCATCTCGAACCGTTTGGATATCCGCAGAATCACGAAAACCCGCCCGGCGGTTAATGCCACCGGACGGGAATCTCAATTCGCGGATTTTCGATTGTGCAGCCATTCAGCGTTTCCTATGGTCGCGTGGCAGTGGCAGACAGGGCAAACCGCTCTGCATATCGAACCACAACCACATTCCCAAATTGAGCCTTAGCAATCGCGTCCCTCAAGGACTCTTCCGTAAACCCGCTCTTGTGTGCGTAGAAAGAATTGCCCGAAGCAACTTCACTACGCAAGCCATAAAGCACGTCGGCCGGAGAGATAGGACCACACGGTGCTTGGTAGAGTACGCCGTGCAGGCCAACTTTTGGTATCGCTTCTGCAACCGATTGAATGTCGGGCACTTCCACCACGAGCTTGCCGCCGGGTTTCAGGACGCGGTAGAACTCACTGAGAGCCAAGGGAACTTCATGCTCGGCTAGGTGCTCCAAGTTGTGCGAACTATAGACGGCATCCACCATCGCGTTTTGCATGGGGATATTCGTGATAGACCCAACGATGTCTGGATTGACCTTGGCGTCGATATCCAGCCGAACCTCTCGAAGGCCATCAAATTGACCGGGCGGAAGCGGTGCGGTGCCACAACCGACATGCAGGACGGTTGGGGCGGTAGTGGGGGCTACCACGGGATCGGGCGTAGCGGCCCCAGCTTGCTCCCGCATCTTTCGCACGGGCAGCGAATCTTCACCCAAGGTATACCTGCGCCCCGTCGTATGGCAGATATGCTCGCACCAAATCGACGTGTCCACCATGATCTTCTTGTGTTCCTTGTCAACCTCATCCGTGTACCGCTTGGTGAACCAGAGGTCTTCCGTCATCATCATGCGGCCCCACTGGCCGCCGCAAAACACTGGTATGTTCACGGTCTGGAACCAAGGATTCTCCGGTGTGTGGGGCAAGTTGTCGAACAGAGAGAGACGCAACAGGCAGCAGCCCATTGGGATTCCGACGATCCGTTCTTTGATGACTTCGCCCAGCGTAAACTCGAAATCCACGCCCTGATTCCATTCCCGCCAAAGCAGCGGGAACGGTGGCATAGTTTTCATGCAGTACATGCCGCTGGCGATGTCGTAGTCGGGGTTGTTGTCGAGGAAGTAGGACAGCTTTAACAGCGCATCAGCCGGCATCAGCGTATCCCAATCCGAAAAGAAGAGGTATTTCAACCCCGCTTCTCGCGCCGCATGTACGGCAGAACAACGAGCCACCCCGATCTCCATGCCATCCGCGAACACCTCGATGGCCGCGTGCCCAGGCGGAATGGCAAGATTCGTTCTTGCCCGCTGCCACTCGGGCGTGAGAAGCCCAAGGTGTTGGCCTTGATCTTGGCCGGAAAGCGCAAGCGACTCTCGCAGCGATTGGAGGCAACCCGCCTTGTCGTCCACCTCCAATCGCTGTGCGGCTTCGGCCACTTTGTCCTTTAGGACGGTGCCCTGATCCACGGGAACCATCGGAATCGGGGTGCAAATACCGATTGACCACTGAGCCATAAAAATATTCCTCCTACGCAATTGCTCGATGCCACCAGTTGGTGCCGTCGCAAACAAGGTTGACAGCAGACCCGGAAGCATTTGCCGTAGCCAGGGCTACGCTAGTTGCACTGGCAATGCTCACCCCGGCCGTGTGACCAACGATACCAGCGGTAGAGCCGAGATTGACGATGTTACAGCAAATATTCTTGGCCGCCGTCGGCAGCTTGAAGTAGTTGTTGGTAGACGTACCCACGGAAATCAGATTCAGGGTCGGGGATAAAAGCGCCGTGGCCTGGGTATCGACCGCAGCCGTACCGCCGGAAACCTGGACCGTTCCACAACCGAGAACACGATTGCCGGTCACGGTCATCGCCCCAACACTGGCATTGGTCCCCAGCAAGCTGTTCAGACTCATGGCGCTGGTTGCAACGATGCTGGGCGCGGTGAGAGCCGCCGCCGTCATTCCTGTCGAGCAATTGATGCTCTTGTACACACCCGTCAACGCGGTAATGTTGGACGCCACTACCATGTTCGTCACGGTCGCCGCCGCTGCCACAAAACTTGTGATAGACTCGGCGGCGTTAGTGCCTTCTTCGGCCAACACTCGCCAATAGTACGAAGAACCGACCTTGACCGACAAGAACTGCACCCAATCGCCAGCCGTGTCGAAAGTGATTGTGGTGGTTCCGGCTTGTTTCCAGCCGCCAGTCACAGTCAGCGTCAGGTCGCCGACATAGGTATCGACGACGACCGTACAGATCAATCCTGCTTTTGTCGGCTGTGCCAACGTCCGGGCTTCGGCCGCCGCAGTCACCACGGGGACGACCGCAAACTGTCGATCAATCGTAATGGTTCCGCTGGCACCGGGATCGACCACCAGGTACGGGGAATGAAAGAGTTGTTGGAGTGCATTGGAGGGTTGCATTTTTTGTCCTTTCAAGACAAAGGGGATTCCGGCATTGTGCAGAACAGCGGGAAGTGCCGGCCTTCCCACCCGTGTAATTTATCAATGGGCCTTGGTCACGACCGTAGCCGTCACGGCACCCACATTCGCCACCATCTTGACGAACCGCGAACCGGCCAGCACGCTCGGCATCGCTATGGACTGAGGATCAGTCGCGGCCGTCGGCACCGTCAGTACGCCCGACGTTCCAACGTCGCTACAAAGGTGATACGTACCTCCCGCTGTATCACACTCATAGAACGTCAGGGACGTGTTCGCCACCGAGGGCAAAAGGATTCGGCCGTACAGCATATCGGTAATCCGAAACGCGGCCGTCGTTGACAGGGCCGTCGTAACGGCAACCGTTTGAGAGAAAGATTGAGTGGACATGGAAGCGCTCCAAATTATTGTTGCTACAAGTAACCTTCGTACCCGCCGCCAGCATTCCAGTAGATGCTCGTCGATCTCCGGGGAACAAGCTCGTCGCATGGCTCTTGCCCGTGGTCGATGCCCAGCGTATCCGGCGAAGCATATTCTTTGTCCCTCTGAATCGCCAAAGCCAGCAATGGAACCAGCGCCCGATTGTGAACCCCTTCGGCGTCGTCTAGGTCTCGCTCGGCAGCGGCCAAACAGGCTTCTTCGATGCAGCCCGCCAATACGCTACCGCCAAGTGGATACTGATTCGTCCCGTCCAACTTGATCGGCACCAGCACGCCACCCCCCGTAAGCGTGACTGCCGATTCCGGCGGCGGATAGAACGAAACGCACCGCGTCGAACCCGTGGTCGGATCGAAGGCGCCAGTGGTCAAAGCGTAAACTCGCGGATCGCCGGGCTGGCTGCTTCTGGCCAACATCTGGCGAATATCCAATTCGGGAACCTTGCTGATCTTCTTTTCCCGCACCGCACTGTCGGAAGGATAGCTCAGCGTTCCCTCAATGGTTTCGATGTAGTTTCCGTTGGCATCGACCGGCAATGAGTAAGTGTTAAACCACAGCGAGTAGGAGGAAGCCGTAGTAATCGCCGATCCGGTGTAGCTGTCCAACACAAGGGCGGTTCCGCTGGTATAGGTCGCAACAGCGAATGAACCCACGCTCGGAATGTTCATCCAGCCGTTTGCCGAGGCGGAATAACTTGGAAAAACAGTATCCGTTCCCGTGACGTTGCCAGATACGTCCACGGTGATCGTCCCTGTGCTGTAGGCGGCATAGGTGGTAATCGACACCAAAGGCCGCAGAAACGACCAACGATGAGCCGCATAGATGAATTGCAACCCCTTGTCGATCGAGCGAAGAATCTTTTCGGTTTGCGATGCGCTAGCCACTCCGTCCGTAATGACATCCGCCGAAATCTTTTGCAACCCATAAAGCTGAAATCCGACAGCGTTGACCAGACTCGAATAGCTGCAAATCATTGCCGACGTAGTGGCCGGCGTGATGGGTGTGGCAGTAATGGACATATGCTTTTACTCCGCAACAGTGATTTCCGTGGTATCCGGGCCGCATACGCCAGCCTTGTAGAAAACCAACGTATAGGTTTCGCCGGCATCGAGCATCATCGGGTTTGTCCAACGGCCATAGGAATTAGTGACGGTCCTCGCCTTCATGTAGCTGTCCACACGAAGGTCGGCATCGTAGTCTGATTTCAGAAACGCCTTGATCGTGGCATTGTCGATTCCGCTTCCGCCGGCAGTTTTGTAGGCCAACGCATCGGTCCCTCCCGTATCGTGATCGACGGACGTGTCGCCATCACCGGAACTACTCGAACTAAGTCCCGCCGCCGCAATCGCTGCTTCTGCCGACGCCTGGATTTCTTCAACAGTTGGCACGTCGCTAATTGCCGCGTCCAGGTACGCCAGTTCGGTTGCCAACTCAACCCTAGCTGCCGCCGCGTTCTCCTCGGCCGTGGGCGGCAACCGCGGATACCCCGCCTCTTCGATCAGCCTTCCTAGCATGACCCCAACCTCGGCGTCCGTCATGTTGGCCGAACGCAAAGCGTAGTAGTGATTGCCCTCTCCTTCGACGTGAGTCAGTATCCCGTCGTTCGATACCGACGCCGTTCCGGCTGCCGACAATTCGAGGAAATCGCCCAGGCCAAACACGGCGTAAAATACACGCACTGAATCGTAACTTTCCCAGGTGTATTCGCCGTGAGCCAAGAAATCGTACGCGCCCTGACTCATGTACCTGAGCGGGTTAGTCGTGCTCCACTGGCTTGGGTCTGGCAGAATAATTTCGCCGTCGCCGCCATATGGCGAGCCGCAATCCTCGCCGACAAAAATCACGGGGATGGCCGCTGGACATGCCGCTAGCACGGCCTGGGCTGCCTCTGGGTCGTAGTCCAGATTGGTCTCGTATTGCTCGGTGTACTCCTCGCCGATCACTCCGCCGCCGATCAGGATTCGTGCGACTTTCGCAGTTATGAGTGACAATCCGGTGCCGAGACCATCGCCGCCGTAGTCGGCTTCTGACGCAAACACGTTTGCGAGATTCGTCAGCTTGCCCATCGTCAGGATCGTCACCGAGCCGTCTTCTGCGTCGGCGAGAGCTTGCCGGGCAACCGCGACAGCTTCGCCGTACACGCCATTGAGTTGTGGGCAAGCGTTAATCAGGTTGTCCAGGCCGAACAATAGGGGCGTGGCGGTGGAGCCGGCGGCCTTACCAATCGGAACTGACGAGATGCCGTAGAACGATAGAATCGCGTCGATGAGCTTGTCGCTGTCTCTGAGGTTAGTTTCTGCCAAACATCCCACCAGTTCACAAAGGCCGAGCGTCTGCCAGTGCCCCAGCATCGCCAATGCAAATGCACCGTCGAGGTCTCCGCCCCAATCGTTGGATACCAGCAGTTTTGGCCGGTTCGCAATCGGGATTGGCGAACTCTGCGACAACGGGGCCGCGAATCGGTTCGGCATGTAAATCTCGCCAACAGCCGGGCCGTTGACGATTACACCACCAATCTTGGTTGCGTTGACGGCTTGGTCCGCTGCAAGCAGTACACTTGCCCCAAGGTCTCGACCAGTCTGTGTAACACCACCTACCTTAGTTGCGTCAACCTGGTCTACAACCGCCTTGCCGCGCAACAGTCGCCCCTCGGCCGCAACGTGCAAATCGCCTGACTCTTTCGCGTATTCGTAATACAAGACACCGTCAGTGAACGGAGAGGCGGCCAGGGTGATGGACCATCCGCCATCGGCTTGATGTGTCATTGCGTTGGCCGTTTCGCTTGCATCCCACGTTTGATCGGAGTTTTTCCACCACTTCCCGGCGTTGGTTCCCGTGAGGCATTTCAGATAATAATTAACCGTGCCACTGGTGATGGCCGAGCCGGAGGCCTTCGCCACCATCGAGGCTTTCCGCCACGTCTCGCCGACCAAAATGGAATGAACGTCGGAACTCATCTATTCGGCTCCCATTCTGCGACGGCGCTGCTGGACGAAAGCCGCCGCGCCGGGCATGTGATACTCGACCGCGATGTACGGCCTCAAACTTTCGTTGCTATAACCCGGCGACCAGTAATATCGCTTGAACGTCCCGGCCCCGCCGCCGACCAGGAACAAGACAAACGATCCGCTCGCCGCAAACATCGCTTGAAACTCCGTCAAGTCCGAAAACGTGTAGGTGTGCCATGCCGCCTGACTTTCCGTCGGTGCACCACTACCCATTACAGTGGCCGAATAATCCGTCCCCTCAGTCGAGCAGCCGACACTACCCGCCCAGTTGTTTGTACCGTCCCGCTTGTTCCACGTTCCGTTCGCGTTCCAGCCCTCGTTGGCCGTGAGAATACGCCGGATCGTGTACGTGCCAGCGTTGCCGTATTGGTAGCAGTAGGCGTACAGCGTGGCCGAGTCCACGATTGCCCCGGCGGGCAGGCTCGCCCAATCAGGCCGAGCCAAAGCGCGGGCGTACAACACCGTGTCTTGATTGCCAAGCAGCCAGTAAATCACATCGCCCAGCGGCGTTGTCGGCGCGTCGCCCCGCAACGTGTTGTAGTTGGCCAGCGATAGATTGACGGACGCCATTGATTCACAGCCCCAACAATTTCGTCAGAAAACTAGATGCCACACCGCCTATTACGCCGCTGCCTACCATGCAGCCAATGAACGCCGCGAATCTCAATTCGAGGTTCGCAATTCTCTTGGGATATTCATCCTTGTTGAACCGGCAGTTCTTCGCATGTTCGTCGATCACGATTCGGGCAGCCCGCTCTGCCGCAACCATAGCCACTTCGCGGATGTAATCTGGAATCGGTATCTCTATTTTGTCGGCCATGATTATTCCTGCCCGCTGGACTGAGTTTGTTTATTAAAGGTGCCGCGCGGCGGCCGGAGGCAGTGACCACCGCGCGGCGGTCGGGGAAACAACGCACACGTCAACGCCTCAATCTCAGTCTGGCCAACGGCTGCCGTTCACGCTCCCGATTCGGCAGTATCCGCTGCAAGAAATCACGCAACCGACCCTTGCCCAACCCGATGCCGTGCCGCTCGACAATTGCCGAGTGGTGGCCGTCGGCTGAAACAACAGCCGCTACCGCCGGAACCTCGATGCAATAACCGCCGTCGCACGGCGCGGATAAAACACAAGTCAATAGCAATACTGAAAACATCAATTACTCTCCTTTTCTTGAAGTTCTGCTTTCATCTCCAACGCATAGCCCGCACGCGCGGACTTCTTTGCCTCATTGAATCCTTCGTACCACGCGGTTTTTCTCGCGTCGCCCTGGTACGGACAGACCGCCGCACCGCCAAACCGAACAAACGCCTCTCGGCCCTCCAATCGAATCGCGGCAGCTACGTCAGCGTCGATGGCGTTCATTTTCTAAAATGGCACAAACATCAGCATTTGCGGGTCTATCTGCCGGGCCTGTTGCAAACGGTCAGTGAAGTCTACAGATTCCCGTGCTATCTTCTTGAGTTCTTCAATCCCGCCCGGAGACGAAAGCCACTTGCAAACCTTGTCGGCAGCGGCATCAGCGTCAATGGCGTTCATTGTTTTGCTCCACATTTGCCTCCCGGACAGCATCGCCGCTCATTGCCAGCCTCTTTCCCGCTCGTTTCGGTTGTGCCGTTAGAAGCGGGTGGCGTCGGCGTTGTGTGTGTCGGCGGCTGCCTGGGAGGCGTTTCCATGCCTAGTCCTGCTGCGGTTGATGGAATTCGTAATCGGGCGCGGCCGTCATGCCGACCACCGCCCATAAATCGGAGTCGTAATCGAAAAACCGATCCTCCAACCAGGCCGTGCCGTTCTGGCCCCAACCCTTGCCCCACGAATTCAGAATCTTGAATCGAATCTTATCCCGATCCCAACCAGTGACCAGAATCTCGTGGTTGACGCGACTGGTACCGCCACGGGCGAACGATATGTAGCCATCAGAATCGGTATCGAACCCACCGGCAACGCCCAAAGCCGCCACAACCACGTAGCCACGATTCAACGCCGCACGGAGATAGCCCTTTGGGTCTCGATCCGGCGGGCCATAGACGGCAAGGCATTTATAGTTCGCGGACTTTTCTTTCCAGCCCGACGGCAGCCGGTCGTATGGTCGCATGGCGCCGAACGGCAGATTGCCGTACTGTTGCACGTATTTTGCGGCGGAACTCGCCCACGTTCCGTTGTAGCCGTCGGTCAGATAGGCCAGAAAATATGGCGACAATTCGAGGGCGTTCTTCTTGCCGTATGAAACGTGAATCGCGGCCTCACAAGCCGATGAAAATGCGTTCAAGACGCACGTTCCGCCGGTCTGGTTCTTGCGGAAAAGGCACTGGCTGGTCAGGTCCACCGATGGGCAGTCCTTCGCCGCCAGTGGTTTCAGAATCGCCGAAACACTCGGCCCCTTCCATTCCGCTCCCCTTGGAGTCGGCAACAGGCCCAGCTTGCGGACTTGCCCGCGAATAACCACCTGAGTATCGTCGGCCGGAATACGTGATATGGCCAAGGCCAGAATATCGGCCTTTGTCTTGCCCGCCACTTCGTCGATGCCCAACACCTTGCCCTGATCGTGCCAGATCACCGCCGGGGCCTTCTTACCGGAATCGGCCAAGACTTTCGCCCACTGGTCAAACACGGCCGGGTGCGGCTGTTGCATTACCTCGTCGGGAATCAGGAGCCACCCGCCGTTCTGTGAATCCAGTAACGCACCCAGTTCATGGTCACGGCTGGCTGCCGATAGAGCATCGTCGATATTAAACGCTGAACCGATCCCGACGGCAGACAAAGTGAAGCCGTCAACGGGATCGGGCAGCGGCGGATCGGGCGTTGGAGGAGGCGGCTCCGGGTCTGGGTCCGGCGCTGGGTCGTCTGCTGCGACTGTCAGAACAGCAGAATCGGCCGCAACTCTGCGCCGGCCGTAAGCCAAGACCTTATAGGTGGTGCTGGAAGTCGGCGAAACTTCCAGCGACCCGGAAAACGCCACCTGCTCGCCGTTCAATGTAACTTCGCTTGCATTGCTGGTCTGCCACTCCACCGTGGCCGACTCGCCCGGTTGGATCGTGGATGGCTCCACGGTGATCGACGCCGACGGGCTGCGCCGCCAGCCAATTCCACCCTCACCGGCAATGATTGTTGTGGATACGCTGACAATCACAGCGATTACTAACATTGTTATGCGTTTCATTTTTCCCCTCCATTTGTCCCTTGGTTTTGCCGCTCACCCATGATCGACAGGCTGGTTTGCCGATCATGGAGGCGGAATCGGTGATTGACTACGCACATGCCGCCATCATTTCGATGATGATGGGCGCGATTGTGGCAAAGAACTCGGCAGCGCCTTCCCAGTCGAACCCCAGCGACTTGGCCAGCTTCTTTCGGGCCGCATCCGTGATATGCAACCCACCGCCGGCAACGTAACCGCGTATCTGCGATTCGTCGATGCCGTATTCCTTGCCCAGTCGCAAGATTTTTCGCCACTTGGACCGTGTTTTTCGGCCCAGCTTGATGTCTCGTTCCACCGCCGATTGTTTCGTAATCGCCATTTCAGTTTCTCCTAAAATCAGGTTTTCTTCTTACGCCTCTTTCGCGCTGTGAGTACGGCCCAAGCGCGGACAAAATAGTACATTAACACCCGCCGCCACGTTGGCACGCCCTGTTTGGCCATCGCCTCCCGGAATATCGCGTCGGCCAGAAATCGGGACACGCCGGGCAGGCCACACAGATAATCGTGAACTACGGCCGCTTCGCAATACGGACCGACTGGCGGGACCAGCGGCCAAATAAATTGCGGCGAACTGGCAAAATCAGTGACGAACCCCGTGGGAACCGTTACCTTGATTCCGCCGCCATTTATTCCAAGGGAAAATTGCAGCGGCGATGTAAGCTGAAACAACTGCCGACCGTTGCGGGTGGCTTTGATCTTTTTGGTTTTCAAACTCGAAAAAACTTCTGGCATGATGCGTCCCACTTTCAATGCCGCAAGCCGGCGGCCGTGATCCTGTCACGTACCGCCGGCTGATATCGGCGAAGAAAAAGCCTATCCTGGAACCTGGGCACACGCCCACCAATCGACCGTCATGGTCTGGGCCGTTGTGCCGTCCTTTTGCATGACTGCCATCACTGGTGCCATGTAATCGTTCGGCCACGGAGTGGCACCCGTCGTAGCGCTGGACACAATGCTGCCGGGAACCGGAGAACCATCGACCCACGGCATCACGGTCTTCTCGGTGGCGCTCCAGCGGAATCCCAGCTTGATGTACTTATCCGCAACGAGGGTCGCCACGGTCGCCTTGCTGGCAACTGTCCCGGAGGCCCGTTCGTAATACAGCCCGGCAGCGCCCGTCGTTGCCGCCGCCAACCGCCCGAAGCCAAGAAGACTGAGAGTGGTTACGAAAGCATCGCTGCTGGTAATCGGAACGGCGGTCGCAACCGGCGCGACCCCCGCAGCACCAGCCAGCCCGATGAAAAAGTTGCCAATATCAACGGCGATGCTGGCAACCTTGATGCGGCACTCGAACACCAAATCCCCGGACATGCCAGGAATCACAGAGAAGGGGAACGACCCGTATGGCGTCAACTCGTGCCCGCCCCATTGCATGGCGATTTCGTCGTTGTCATTGATCGCGGCCGTGCCGCCCAGGCAAATCGCCCCATAGCTCGTGGGAGCAACGGACGCCGGGGTAGGCGTGAAGGCCACGTTCGTCAACAGGGAATTTGCCGTCTGGTAGGCAATGTAACGGTTTCCCTGCGAAAAGTATTCGCCCGTGTTTGTCGAAAGGGTTCCGCCGAAACCTACGAAGTCGTCGTAGACGCCGACACCGGAACGGGCATCTTGCAATCCGAAGATTCTGTCGAGAGGCATTTTGCCCCACAACGCAGACGTAAGGCCCAACTCGTCCACTGCTGGGCCGTCCATGTAAAATCCCATGTTAAACTCACTTTTCTGAAAAAGGTTGTTGGTTGGAAATCACCCGCCGCATTTTGGCGAGCCTAGTTGGACTCAGTAACCGACCCAGCACCATCGGCGTGGGTGACGATGAAGTTGTCGCGGCTGCTCTGGCAGACGATCTGGCAAGAGTGGTCCAGGAACCGCCAGCGGCCAAGGTGATTGTCCTTGTCCCGCTCGGGCGGCGACTTGACCATGTTCAAGCTGCTCTTGGTGTAGAACTTCCACGTCGGCCAGTTGACGCCCATCACGGGGCCGTTCGTCTGAGCAACGCCGAGAGTCTGGTTGGTCCAGGCGGGAACCCAATTCAGCGGCACGCCGCGAATGAGAACCGTATCCTTCCACCGGGCCAAGTCGCCACGCAAGTTGTCGTTTTGTGAAGCCGACAACCGCCGAGCCAACTTGAGCCGCGAGTAAGTGGTCAACAACTCCCAGTCCGGCTTGGCGCTGGGCGACAATTCCGAATACGCCTTCGCCGGAGTGAACGAGCACTTGTCCATGCACTCGACGATGGTATCAACGGCGTCGTCCTCGCTGAAAACATTGTAGATGCCGACACGATGCCGCCAGCCGGGATACGTCAGGCGCGAGATTCCTCCGGTCCCGACTGCGGAAAATCCGGTCGGATCGAGTCCCAGGAAATCGGAATAGGTTCCGGCCGTCAACGTGTACCCGGACGTTGCGGCATAAGGAGGCAGCCACCACAGCAGCGAAGCCGGCGGCGGCTTAACCTGGGTTGGGCTGGTCGGACCAGTGCCAAACATCAGCTTTTCCATCAGGGAGAAGAAGCTGTTGTAGAGGCCGTGTTCCTTCACGTCCAACCACTTGAGAATCCGCACGTCGCTGCCGTTGAATTGGTCTTCCCGAAGGTCGTAGGTGTAATTGGCCTTGACGAAGGACCATCCCATCGAGCCTTGGGTCAACGTGTTCGTCCGCGAAGTCGTGTCGGGATCGTGCAAGCCCGTGACTGCGGCGGTATCGTCGTAGTCATACTGCACGTCCCACTTTACCAACGCCCCATCCATTTCGTCCGGCTTGGCCTTGGAAAATAGACGCTGGGCGTAGTAGTATTTCTGCAACGGCATGGAGATGTCGCTCCATGACATTTTTTCGTAGTAATCGAGATTGGCGACAATAAAGTCGTCGATTTCTGTAAGTTGCATCGCTGGCATTTGTTGTAACTCCTAAAAAGAGCCTGCCTACGCTTAGTCCAGTTCCATTTGTCGCCGTAGAGCGGGAAGATTGCTCATCGCTCGCTGCAATGGAGTTGCACCGCTGGCGGGAGTCGGCAATTTCGTACTGCCGCCGCCCGTGCGCCTTTGAGACTGGGCCTTGAGTTTGGCAAGATGCTCCTGTTTCGTTTTGTTGACAATATGCTCGCCGTGAACAGCGAACACCGAACGCTTGAGAAACTCCGGCGTTGGCGAAGGTTTTCCGCCGCGACGTGCCAAACTGCTTCCACGCTCGAAATGATCGTCAAGGACTGCATCGACGTTGGCCTGCTGCTCTTTGGTGAGCGGCTTGCCCTTTTCGCCGTACAGGTCGGCATGACCCAGCGTTTGCAGGTTGTTCAGCGCTTCAATCCGTAAATTACGGAAGTGCTGTTCGGCCTGCATCTGCTCGAAGGACTGAACCTTGGTCCGCAACGCCTTGATTTCCGCCGTAGTGGCTTCGACAAAGGAATTAATGGGGCCTGCGGCATCCTCGTCAATGGTGTCCGGCAGCTTGAACCTCGTCAGATCGGAAAAACGATCATCCAACCGTTGCTGGTCGTCTTGCTGCTGGTTCCTCTGTTCGCCGGCAACTGTGCCATCGTCGGACTTTTGCGCCGCGAAGGCTTTCTTGTCGATCCCCTTTAGAACCACGTCCAGCACTTCACGCGAAGGAATGGCGGCGAGTGATTCGTCGTCCAGTCCATACGCGGCAGCCAGGTCTTTAACGTCGGCATCGCGCCAATCGTCCTGGACCTCTTCGTCTTTGGCCTTGTTGTCGGCCTCGGCGGCATCGTCGGCACCGGAAATCTCATCGGCGGCGACGGAAGTTGTTTCTTCGGCCTCCCGTGATGCAAAACGTCCTGCGGAATCGCGGACCTGATCGGTGGAGTCAGATTCATCCGGCGGCGCATTGACCTCTTTATCGGCCGCCAGTTGTTCATGCAAACCGGCAACATATTTGTCGCGCTGGCCTGCGTCCATTTGCGACCACGCACTGCTTTCTTCGTTTTCGAGAACTGTCGTCATTTCTTCGGCCATCAGAAAATCCTCCTTTGAAACTTACCAATCACTCAGCGCCTTCTGACCCAGCATTGTGAAGCGGCCCAACCCCGTGCATCTCTCCGAACACCTTCATCCACTGCTCGGCCCCGCGAGCCGAAGTCATTTCGCATTTATATCCGTGCCGTGCCGGCACGTACCTGACGCCTTTAATCCCCCGTCGCTGAATCTCGTTTGTCAGCATCTTTACTTGCTTTCGATGGCAACCCAACGAGTTTGACTTCAAGGCCCGCTTCTCGCTGTACACCGCCGTTGCATTCCGGCAACTGGGCTTCACTCCACCTCTTGCCGCCTCCAACGCCTCCGCATCTTCCGGCAAGCGGTAAAATCGGTTCCCGTGAATGACGCCTTTTAAGGTTCTCATCTTCCGGCCCCCACCATCGCACCTTGTTGTCTATTTCCCTGCATCATTTGCCCCATGACCGCCTCCATACCAGTGCCAGTCGGCCCTCTCGATACGTTGCTCCTGGTAACATTACGCTCAGTGACCGGCGCTTTGGTCGCCTGATGCGAGTCCCCGGCAGCCATCTCGGCCTGCATCTGCTTGGCCAGCCGAAGAATCTCCGGCGTGTTGGTGTAGCTGGCATAGATTCGAGTGAACTCTTGCCCGTCGAAAATGCCCGCCTGGATCGCCGGCATCATCTGCAAGTAATCAGCGGCGAACTGCTTGAGCGTTTGCAACTTGGCTTCCGGCGGCCGAAAAACCATGCTGTTCGGTTCGACGGAGAACTCGTAATGGTCAAATATCCCCTGCCGTTTTCCAGGTTCCCAAGATGTTGGAACTCGATAGCCGGTGTTCTCGGCGTCAATAGACGAATCAATCGTCAATGCCTCGTCGTTCCACATCAGACAACCGATTTCGCGGAGAATATCCGATGCAAACTGGTTGACAGCGCCTTTCATAAAAGCGATGCGTCCACCAGCCCCGGCGGCCAGCATTTGTTCCTGTGTTGCCGTATCCGCCGTTGAACCGAGTCCGCCCAACACTCGCTCATTGCCGGACTGCGTGTTGTAGATTTCCTGTGCGGCCAAGAAAAAAGCGTTCGTATTCCCATCAACGCCGGGAGTATTCACGAAAACCGCGCTCTTCGGATCAACGACCATCACATATTCGCCATCGTGCGCGTTTTTATTCGCTTCGCCATCTTTTTCAGCACCCTTTGGGATCAAGACATAGTTTTTCTGCCGTGTGGCTTGGGCGGCGAGTTTCGAGTACAGGCGATTCGTCAGCCGATCGAGGAGTACCAACTGCTGGGCGGGAGTCGATGGAATGACGTTGTCGGGCATGTAGCCGAGCGAAAGGAACTTGTACGGCCCAAGCTCGCTGCCAACATTGTTCTGAACCTTCAATGGAGGCAAGGTGTCGTTGTCCGCCGAAAACGTGACAAGCTGCCCCTGCATCGGAAAATAAATATCCATCAACCAACACATTGGCTCTATCTCATCGTCGTCAACCGAATTCCCGGATGCAATCTGATCGGCCCTGTCGCTATCCGAGTTTTGATTGTTCTTGGAACTCGGCGACATCTTCGCCTTGACCTTCCGGTCGTAGTCGTCCCTGCCTTGAACGGCGTCGAACGACGCCCTGTAGCGGTCGCCATAAAAACGCATCGTGCGAATCGAACGGTTTGGCATATCTAAGATCAGATCGGAGAATGAAATCCGATTGGCCCAAGGCGTTCCAACGTCCATCCACACGTCAGGCTCGACCTCTCTCAGTCCCGCGTCCGCCATTCGGACCTTGGCGGCCCCAAGCAAGAAGAAAGCGTCCAGAAGGCACTCTTGCAGAGTCGTGCGGAGGTCAATGTTGGCCACGACCTTGTTGATATTGACCTCGAACCTGCGGCAGAACGGCCAATTCTTCTGGTTAAACGAGGTAATCTTGCACTGCGGATTGTTGAAGCAGAGGGCAGACTGGTAAATCGAGGCAGTGGTGTTGAGCTTGTTGACGTAGCGGGCTGTCTTGCGGGATGAGTGGGGAGAATAGAGCGGGCCGGCGTAATCGCGCAACATTTCCGTGCGATTATTGTCGAACGGGACCATTGCATCGCGGGATCGCTTGATAGCACTCCACAAGCGGCTCCGATCCTGCGTGCTGAAAACATCAATGGCCATCGTTGTACTCCACCGGCAAGACCCAAGAAACAAAAACAGCCGTCGAAGTGTCAGAGCCCTCGACGGCTGCTGTTTATTGGGTCACTTCACGTCAGGTTGGCCGACCAAACGGGAAGGCTGCCGGTAAATTATAAAAGATCAAGTGGCGGCCCCTGGAATTGAACCAGGCTTTTCTTGGTTATGAGCCAAGTAAGACGCCCTGCCTTCCGGCCGCTTCATCACGCCGCGCCGCCAATACACCCGTCAACAAACGCCTCCATGCCATCCACATCTCGGCTGTCGAGCAACTTGGCAAACTCCGCGCGTTTTTCCGGCGACATTTCCACAATGGCCGCCGCCGCTCCGAGCCTCCCGTGGTCGCCGAGGGCCAACAGGCTGCCGATGGACTCTTCCAGCGGCGAGTGCGGTTCCACGTCCTTGAGCACGTCCCGAAGCCGGCCTATCAGCGGGCCAACGGCCCCGTAGTGCCCGTTCACAGTGAGGTTCCTGCGTGAGATTTCTTCCAAGAACGCTTTCACGTTGACCGCCGCGATTGACGATGGGCCGGGCTTTGCTGGCCGAGCCTCTACCGCCGGGGCATCAACTGGCCAATCCGCCACGAGCGAGCCATCATCATCGATTTTCGCGTGTTCGACAAAGACAACCCCCATTTCCAAAGACACCACAACGCCCCGCCCCTTGACCTCCAACGCCTTCCACCCTTGCCCTAAATCGTGAACTTTGCTCATGTCACCAGCCTCCAAACGCTTTGTTTGAGAATCCAGCAAAATCGCTCTCCTCCTCCCGATTTTCCTCTTCCTGGCGCTTTTGCAACCGCCCCGCCATGCTCCACTGTGATGAATGTTCACCAGCCCCATCGTTTTTGTCAATAGCAGTTTCTCTCAATTCGTTCATCGCCTTGCAGCACAACCCGCCGGCAATCGCCCTGTCCCCATGCCCAGTGCCTTTGTAAATTATCTGGCTTCCGTCAGACTCCCAGCCCCCGCATTCTCTAAGCATATCATCCGACCGTGGTATAAACTCATCTTCATCCATCGCCACGCAAAACAGGTCGAACAGGTCGAGCTTGGCTCCCGGAGAATTGTTTACCCAACCCGGAATCCTGGTGCGTTCCTTGGTGATTTTGTCTTCCTTCACCCGCGTCCACACGTTCCAGTAGCCCAACCCGTGCATGATTTCGGTTCCGAACCCCTTGCCAGTCGGACCCATTACCTCCCAAATCAGAATCGCCTCATGCAACCACCGGCAGATGGCATCCGAAAGACGAGCAAGGCGGATCGGGGAAATGTTCGGATCGGTGTACTCCAAAACCTGCTCACGAGTCGAGGCATTGCCACCGATCAGGCATGAATTGCTCCCGCCGTCGCCGGCAACGCCAGTAGCGATATCGCATCCGACGGCATAAACTCCCTTCGGCGGCTCATTGCTCAGGCCCGGCTTGAACCAGAGTTTCAACGGCCCGCCTTCTTGTTCAAGAAGATGCAACTCCCGATCAATCACTGCCGGCCGACCTTCCCACACTGGCGGCTTGGCGTTTTTCCGCTTCATTTCGTCGAGCACTTCGGTCAAGAAGAGCTTCCCGGCGGCCCCTCTAGGGTTCATATCCAACTCTCGGGCGACGAATCGCGGCGTGTGACCGGGCATCAGACAGAACTGGTCGTACCACGGAGACCGAAACTTGCCTTCCATCTTGTGCCCGCGGCGTTCGATCTTCCTCAACTGCAACGCATGGGTCTGGGCGTATTCGTCCACGTCCGCTTGCTCAAGCCGGTTGACTGCCTCCAGCTTCCCATTCCGCATCACGTAGGCGTTTTTCGTCTGGGTCGGGTTGTCCTTCCAGTCGAGCTTCACCAGCAGCGGATTGTCGGGATCGGTTGCCTCCTCGGCAAAAACCCCAACGTCGCTGCCGAACGTCGAAACCAAAAAGATGCAATTGCTGACCGACGAGACCGACGACATCACTCTCGCGTCTTTTCCGCCCGTGACAAACTCGTCACTACCAAACTCATCCAACGCGAAAACAGTCCTACGACCGCCTCGGCCGCAATCCCCAGTCGCCGCGTACCCCGTAAAACTCGAACCGTTTTCTGGATTGAGAATCGTATGGTCTGTGAGACTTCGCTGGTATCCCTGCGGAAGCATCCAGAACGGAAGTTGATCCAGAGACCAAGCAACCTTGTGCAGAATCGTGTCCTGGTCGGTCATTGAATCGACCAGCTTCTCATTGCGGGTTACAAGCCCGGCCGAAAACATCCGATCGCGGAGAAAACGACGAATGAACACGCCGAGATACCCGTAGGTGCCGCCCTGTGCCCGGCTTTTCACGCACGTCAAAGCCATCGGCTTGAAGGCGGTAATCGCCCGGCTGATGGTCTCGTCCATCGTCTTCAAGACCGGGTCTTGATGAGGCCACGATACAAAAGGCAATACCGGGTTTTCACCACGCGGTTCAAGAACAAACAAAAATGCGTTGAAAAAAAACAAAATGTCGTCCATTGCCGCGTCGTAAAGCGCCCGCTGAATGCGAACGTCGCGGATAGCCGCCTCACCCATACGCACCCGCCACTCAAGATTCTCCTCCAAGGATTTCGGAACGTAGTCGATGAAGTCCGTCGCCGTGCTCATGCTTTCGCATCCCATTCAGGCTCCAGCCACACCCGCCACGCTCCGTGATTTCGACACGGCTTGGCGCTGGCGGAGAAATCCGGTCCCGATGCACACCCCCGACGCATCAAGGTATAGCCAAGTTGCACTGAAATTGAAATCAACTCCGCCTGAATGCGTTCACTGGCCATTGCCAGTGGTATGTTCAAGCAGTCAGAAAAAACCACGATTCGTTCAATCAACGCTGGACTTCTCATGCTTTTGCCTCCCGAAGGTCATCAAGAATCCTGCGAATATCCTCGATCCGCGTCTTCTCACGCCTCACATTCGCGCTCTCCGACTCGTCCACCACCCCCCCCAATACCGGCTTCGCTATCTTGTCGTAAAAGTCCCGCGTACACCCCATGTAGTGCTTCGCCATCCCCACCGCTCCACGACTCGGCGGCGGACTAAATGCCCTCGACAGGTTCAGCCGCTTACCGCTCCCAATCGCCACCAAGTTTGAATAAACCCACTGAACCTCCGCCTTGTAAGGTGCCGTCTCCGGTATCTCCGGCCACTCCAACGGCAAAACCAAGTTCCCAATCCGCCGTATCTCCACCATCGGCTCTTCTGGGACAGCCTTCTCCGATTCCGAGACAACCGCTTCCTCCTCACCCGCCGCTGCCGACTTCTCCAACCTCGCCAACTCCTTCTCCCGCTCCGTCAACGGTGGAAACGCCTTCTCCATCTCATCCCACGAATACTCCACCGCCGCCTTCATCATCAATCGCTTTTTCGCCTCCTGATATACCGCCGCCTTGTAAGTCAAAGCCTGCTCCCGACGGCCAGGTACCAGCTTCTCCTCGTCCCACAACCGTCGGTCAACCGCCGCCTTCCTCGCCTTCTCCGATTCGCTCGACTCGATACGCTTGATCGGTCGTTTTGTCGCCATCTCAATCCCCCTTTAAGCATATAACCTATATTAACCATACAAAAACCGTGTCGGTTTGGATAGGTGTAAACGATAGCGGCTCGCGCGCAGAAACCGGGGGGTCCGGTACAATTTCCTGCCAACCAAGGGGGCCCCACGACCATAACATCAACAGCATCAACGACTTGCAATCAATACAAGCGTGCCCTCGTATCGAACGGCCTCTCGAACCAGGCCAATTCCAGGCCCTTTTCACCCCCAATGTGCGCTATGCTCACCACACAAATAGCGCTGCGAAGTAGCTCCTGCAAATCCTTCCATTCAAGCCGGCCGGGCCATGCCCCTCGTTGTGCCCCCTTGCGCCTTCTGTGTTTCATTGCCCTTTGAGGCAAGCCGGGCTGGCGAGCGCAGCGCTTCTTGGTGCTTGCGGTGTTGGTTGGCTTCGAGCCGGGCAGCTTGTTGGCTGTGAAGAGTTTCTAAGCGGTCGAGGCACAATGTTTTTGGAGGGGGAGATTCGGACCGAGGAGTGCGTCGTCTGTGGTGATGTCTGGCTGTCTGCTTTCCCCCCCACAAAAACAAGACGGGAGGCCAGGCGTGAGTGGGTTGGTGTTCACGAGGCCCGAGGCCAGCGGCGTTGAGACCTGAAGAGCGTCGGAAGGTCGGCCAAGGGGCCGAGTCAGTGCGCAGCGTCCCCCATCCCATCCACCCGCAGATATCGCCCTGCAATGCTCCGGTGACCCGATCAGGGGGCGGAGACCCTCGGCGTCGTCACGTGCGTGTTAGCACTCTGTTGTGCGTGGCTGCGTGACGAATTCATCCCCACCGTTTGCCCTGAAATGCTACGATCAGAGCAGGGAACAATGGGGGCTGGCTGCTTGATGCCTGTTCCGCCATTCGCGGCCTGGGCGATCCTCGGCGCAGCCTGATTCCGTTTGCCAACTTGGGCTATGTTCTGAAGGCTACGAATTGCCTTCTTCTGTTGATGCAAGCCGATGACCGATCGTGTGAGTCGTTGTCGTCGCTTGCTCATGGCTTCCCTCGATAAGAGAGGAAAAAATAACTCTGAGCAAAATACCACGCACGTCGAAACCGTGTCAATAGCATTCCACCAAGAAACACAACCGGCCGGTCCGTTGTCCCAGGCCGGCCAGATTGTGCGTTATTTTTCCTCTCGGAAAGCTACTGATATATTACTATTCCGATAAACTATTGTCAATAGGCATTTTCCCCGCAATTTCCGCCCCTGGATTTCCCAAGCCCTTGCCCCGCCTTGCCTTACGTTACAAGTTTGCTTGCATTCCCAAAATACAAGGTGTCCAACATAGCTGTATTTCTTTCGTAAGTTGTTGCGTGGCAGCGACTTAAAATTATTCGGATTTTCTGGACTTGACTTAGTTACAACGCCGATGTATATTTCATGCAGTCAGAGACCGCTACACTCTAACCGCTACATTTAATATGAGACAAGATGCCTTCTTTGAGACTGTCGATTTTCCGCTGGCAGACCTATTCGAGGCGGCAGAGAAGCCCCACCAGGCCCGCCAGTGCGTTCCGGCGACCCAGGCCACCGCCGGGCCATCATTGCCAACCAGGCCCGCCAGCGAGCCCCCGCGGTGCCTGCGGTGCGGAAAAGCATGTTCGGCCATGTTTTGCAACGCCAAGTGCCGCGCGGCGTGGATCGGCGGAATGAACGCTTGGAACGCCCGGCTGGCCCGGACGACGATTACAGGCGAGCAAGCCCTTTTAACACAGGAATAGGTGACACAATGACCGCGAACCCAATCCAACTCGACAGCGGATGCGTGTACTGGGACGAGACGAACAATCCGCCCCGGCCGCTGGCCCAGGCCGGTCTGCTGAATCACGCCCTCGCCATGCGGGGCGTACCTGCCGTCGCCAGAAGAGATCGAAAGCGAGCGGACAGAAAACGAAATTACAACAGAACCCAACCTAAAGGAGAATCAGTGATGACGGACACGAACATGAACACTGGCGACTGGAACACCGGCAACTGGAACGCCGGCGACTGGAACACCGGCAACTGGAACACCGGCCACAGGAACACTGGCAACAGGAACACCGGCAACAGGAACACCGGCAACCTGAACGCCGGCGACTGGAACACCGGCAACAGGAACACCGGCAACAGGAACACCGGCAACCTGAACGCCGGCGACTGGAACACCGGCGACTGGAACACCGGCAACGGGAACACCGGCAACTGGAACACCGGCCACAGGAACA
>Ga0265297_10002941_pt1 | contig 32531 bp, 33 predicted proteins | sample Munlanlwell13791_FD_192502 | JGI IMG/M metagenome (GOLD analysis project Ga0265297, IMG submission 192502) | Leachate microbial communities from a municipal landfill in Southern Ontario, Canada - Leachate well 137-91 | ecosystem: Engineered > Solid waste > Landfill > Unclassified | place...
AGAGCCTAGAGAATAAATTTAATTATCTTAGCGCTTCCATCAAAATAACCCGGCCCCGGCGTATAACTATTGAAGTTAGTTGGGATAACTTTGAGCCGGTCTTTGCCTATTTGGCCAAGGATCTGCAGTTTTCGCATTTATGCACCATAACCGGGCTGGATGAACCGGAAAAGTTAAGTTTTATCTACCATTTAGCTGCTGATTCAGGAGTTTTGGTTAATCTCAAGGTAGCTGTCCCTAAAAATTCTCCCGTGCTCAAAAGCGTTACTTCTTATTTCCCGGGCGCGGAGATTTACGAAAGGGAGCTGGTAGATCTATTCGGAGCAAAAATCGAGGGATTATCTTCCGGCCACCGTTACCCCCTGACCGATGACTGGCCGGTAGATCAGTTTCCTTTAAGGAAAGACTGGAAGGCGGACAAAAATGCATAACTCCAAGGATTTTAAAATTCCCATCGGGCCGCAACACCCGGCATTAAAAGAGCCGGAAGGTTTTAGCGTAGCGCTTAAGGGCGAAAAGATCCTCGGCGTGGATATCCGCTTAGGTTATAATCACCGCGGGATAGAAAAAGCTGCCGAAGAGAGAAGCTATGTCCAGGATATTTACCTGATCGAGCGCGTCTGCGGCATATGTTCACATTCCCACGCTACCTGTTTTGTGCAAGCGGTTGAAGAGATCGCCGGTTTAATTGTGCCGGTCCGCGCGCTTTATATCCGCACGATTATCGCTGAATTGGAAAGGATCCACAGCCATCTTTTATGGCTGGGCGTGGCCGGACATGAGATCGGTTTTGATACGCTGCTGATGTATTCCTGGCGGGATAGGGAAGTGGTCATGGATATCCTGGCTGCTATTACCGGTAACCGGGTCAATTACGGGATGAATACTATCGGCGGGGTACGCCGCGATATAGACATCCGGCAAACCGAAGAAATATTTAAGGGCTTGGACATATTGGAAGAAAGGACCAAGTATTATATTGAAGTTGCGACGCAGGAAACCACGATCATCAAAAGATTATCCGGGGTAGGAGTGTTGTCCCGCGAAGATGTCTTACGTTTGGATGCGGTCGGGCCGACTGCCCGCGCTTCCGGCGTTAAGCGCGATGTCCGGGCTGATGACCCGTATGCGGCCTACGCCCAGCTTCCTTTTGAGGTGATTACGGATGAGCATGCCGATGTTTATGGCCGGACAGTAGTAAGAGTAAAAGAACTTATGGAGTCTTACAGGATAATCCGTCAGGCGCTTAAAGACCTACCCGCCGGGCCGATTAGCGTGAGAGCGCCGCGCAAGATCCCTGTTGGAGAGGCAATCAGCCGTTATGAAGCGCCGCGCGGAGAAGATGTGCATTATGTTAAATCTAACGGCACGGAAAAACCGGAAAGAGTTAAAATCCGGGCGCCTACCCTGGCTAATGTCCAAGCAGTCAAACATATGCTGCGTGACAGGTACCTGGCGGATATGCCTATTGTGGTTGCGGCAATTGACCCTTGTTTCTCCTGCACCGACCGCATGGTCGCCTTAAAAGAAGAGGATTGCACCAGGGCCAAAGTGATCAACTGGCAGGCCTTGCATACTTTCAGCATCCAATGGTATAAGCAGCAGGGAGTAGATTTTACCGAGCTGAATAAAAAACTCCAGGGTAAGTTAGAGGGATGATTATGTTAGGAGCATTATTTTATATTCTCGTATTTCCAGGGTTCCTCTTCCTGGTCTTTTCCGCACTGGCCGCGGAATTTATTGACCGTAAGATCTATGCCCGGCTGCAAAATAGAGTTGGGCCGCCCTGGTTCCAGCCGTTAGCGGATTTCATTAAGCTTTTGGCTAAAGAGGATATCATACCCGCTGAATCCAACCCGAAGATGTTTCAGGTAGCACCGGTCTTTGCCTTGACCGCGGCGATAACCGCGTTTCTTTATATACCGCTCTGGGGTAAAGAGGCGTTACTTTCTTTTAACGGTGATGTTATTATCGTGCTTTATTTATTGACCCTGCCTACGCTGGCATTTTTCATCGGCGGTTGGTATTCTACTTCATTATACTCCCGGTTAGGCGCGGTGCGTTCGCTGATGCAGTTATTTGCCTACGAAGTTCCGCTCTTTATGGGCATCCTGGCTTCCGCACTTTTAGCGGATACCTGGTCACTAAAAGAGATGGCTGTTTTTTATACGCTGCATCCTGGGTTCTGGATGTTTAACCTGATGGGTTTTGCCATATCCCTGGTTAGCTTATTAGGAAAGCTGGAGAAGGTTCCTTTTGATATACCGGAAGCAGAGACAGAAGTAGTTGCCGGCGGTTTTACTGAATACAGCGGCAGGATGCTGGCTTACTTAAGATTAACCTTAAATGTAGAAATGGTCGTGGGAAGCAGCCTCCTGGCGTTGGTTTTTTTCCCTTTCGGGTTAGATCTTGGGCCGGTTTCGGGATTCCTGCTTTTTCTTTTTAAAGTTTTGTTTATTATAGGCTTAATTTCGTTGCTGCGCACGGTCGTGGCGCGCCTGCGTATTGACCAGATGATCAATTTCTGCTGGAAATACCTGGTGCCCCTGGCGCTGCTGCAAATTTTGCTTAACCTTGTCCTGAAAGGAACGCTTTTAAAATGAGACCGGCAAAAATGTTAAGGGAGGTGCTGGGTTCTATTTTTAAGAAGCCGGCTACAAACCTCTATCCGGCTCAAAAATTAGATATGCCGGATAAATTCCGGGGTAAAATAAAATTTTATCCCGAGCGCTGCATTGGCTGTAAAATGTGCATGCGCGATTGCCCGACCAATGCTATTACTATCAACAAGTTGGCTGAAAATAAATTTGAAGCTGTATTGGACTTAAGCCGCTGCATATATTGCGCGCAGTGCGTAGATTCCTGCCCAAAAAAAGCGCTTGAGCCGACTAAAGAAGTAGAGATGGCCGAACTTAATAAGAATAAGCTAAGGGTTGCCTTTGGGGCAGCCGATACGGATAATTCCATTACGAAGAATGATAAATGAAGTTGTCCTGCAGAATGATATTGTAGGGTTGATTACGCGCTTCGGCGACCTGGGCGTATTTCTGGCGATGTTTTTTGAATCAAGCGTCATACCCCTGCCTTCCGAAATAGTTTTAATCAGTGCCGGAGCGATAGGCATACCTTTGGCTTCGGTAGTGATCTTTGGCGCTTTAGGGTCGACCTTAGGCGCGATGGTGGGTTATTCTCTGGGAAGGTATGCGGCCATGCCGGTATTATTAAAGTTCGGTAAATTCATATTAATTAAACCTCAGCATATCTATAAAGCGGAGGAGTTTGCCAAGAAATACGGCATAGCCAGCGTGCTTATCGGAAGGGTCCTGCCGATCATCCCTTTTAAGGTTTTTTCCATTGCCGCCGGCATCACCCGTCTTTCTTTTGTCCCGTTTGTATTATGCACCTTAATCGGTGTTTTACCCAGGATCCTTATTTTAGCGGTTTTTGGTTCAGCCATAATCAAGCATACCAAGGTAATCGTGATTTTAGCTGTTTTTGCGGCGCTCATCTTTATTGCTTTTAAGGTAACACATTTGTTGTATGAAAAAAGAAAAGTTAAACCTAAAGGAGGCTTCCGATGACCATATGGCAGATGCTTAAAAGTGGCGGCATAACCATATATATTCTTTTAGCTTGCTCGGTTCTTTCGCTGGCCATTATTATCGAAAGGTATGTGTATTACCGCCGCCGGTCCCGGATCAAGAAAGTGGATTTTATGTTGGAGGTAAGCCGGGAGCTGGGCAAGGGGGATGTTAAAAAGGCCCTGGAGGTCTGTAAAAAAACCGATACGCCCTTTTCCAGCGTGGTATATTCGGGTTTAAATTTACACGGCCATAATGAGATGCTCATTTCCAATACCATGGAAAGAGAAATAACGGTGGAGACGATGAAGCTGGAGAAGTATACCAGCGTGGTCGGGACTATCGGGAGTACCTCTGTTTATATAGGCCTCTTTGGCACCGTGCTGGGGATTATCCGGGCCTTCCACGATATATCCCTGAGCGGCTCAGGAGGTATCAGCGTAGTTATCAGCGGTATCTCTGAATCGCTGGCCTGTACGGCGATGGGTTTATGCGTGGCGGTACCTGCGGTTATTGCCTACAACTATTTCACCAAGAAGATTGATAATTTTATCAGCGATATGGAGTTGTGCGCTTCCGAGTTGATGGATTTATTAAAAGGTTAAAAGGAAAATGAATTTACGTTCGCGTAAGCAAAGGCTGATCGCCGAGATAAATATAACTCCCTTTACCGATGTTATTCTGGTTTTGTTGGTCATTTTTATGATCACGACGCCTTTGATCCTGCAATCCAGCCTCAAGGTGAATCTCCCGCAGGCTAAGAGCGCTTCGCCGATGCGGGACATGGGGCCGATCAACATTATCATTACTAATACCGGTGCGCTATATGTGGACGGAGCAATGGCCACGCGCAAGGAATTACGCGAAAGGGTTTATGCCCGGCATAAAAATGATCCGTCCGTGGGCGTAGTGGTCAGTTCGGACAGGTTAGTGCGTTTTAAAGATATCGTGGATATCCTGGACATTTTAAATGCCAGCGGAATAAAAAATCTTAATATTGCGGCAATAACTGAAGGATAAGAAAGGAGAAGTAGCAAGATGTTAGGTTTAATGAATGCGAGTGTTTTTGAAATGGTCGCGATCTGGGGTGTTCTTTTAATTGCTTTTCTAGGGTTAGCTTATGCCTTGTTATTGCGTAAACAGGTTTTAGCCCAGGATAAAGGGACTCCAGGCATGCAGAACGTCTGGAACGCCATACGCTTAGGCGCAGACGCGTACCTTAGCCGTCAGTTGAAAAGCATATTGCCTTTAATCTTGGTCCTTACCGCTGTTTTATTCTTTTCGGTATATATCATTCCTCCGAGCGAGGAGGCATTAAAACGTTTTAGTAATTTTACTCCGGATGTGGTCCGGCTTATTGTTGGTTTGGGCCGGGCCGTGGCCTTCGTTATGGGCGCATTTTTCTCGCTTAGCGTAGGCCAATTCGGCATGCGTATGGCAGTTGAAGGTAATGTGCGCGTAGCATCAGCTTCCCGTAGAAGTTTTAGCGAGGCCTTAAAGATAGCGTATCGCACTGGCACCATTACCGGTATGCTTACCGACGGGCTTGGACTTTTAGGCGGCACGGCGATCTTTATTATTTTCGGGATTGCTTCTCCCGACGTATTATTGGGATTTGGTTTTGGCGGGACACTTCTGGCCCTCTTTATGCGCGTCGGAGGCGGAATATATACTAAGGCAGCAGACGTAGGAGCTGACCTGGTCGGTAAAGTAGAAAAGAATATTCCCGAAGACGATCCGAGGAATGCCGCGGTTATCGCTGACCTCGTGGGCGATAATGTCGGTGATTGCGCGGGTATGGCCGCGGATATATTTGAATCTTATGAAGTAACCATTGTTTCGGGCTTGATCTTAGGTTTAGCCCTGGTTGGCATAACCGGCCAGTTGAAATGGATTGTTTTCCCGCTATTAGTGCGCGGCATCGGCGTGCTTTCTTCAATTATCGGAACGTACATGGTGAGAGGAAGTAAGAAAGACGCTAAAGGAGGAGATGCGTTTAAGAGTATCAATCGCGGGTTTTATTCGTCTGCCGCGATCTCGGTCGGAGCTTTTTTATTTTTAGCCCATTATTATATGCACGAATGGAGAGCGTTTTTCTCCGTGGCCATAGGTATAGTCCTGGCTATTGTCATTGATGAAATAACCAAATATTTTACCCATACACACCATGCCCCGGTTAAAGAAATCGCTTGTTCATCCAGGACAGGTGCGGCAACTTTGATTTTGCGCGGCATATCCATCGGTTTAGAGTCCAGCGCCTGGCAGTTTGTGGTTATCGCGCTTACTATCATGGCCGCTATCGTGATTTATTGGGGCCAACCCGTTGTGTTTGTACTTTACGGAGTAGCCATGACCGGTATCGGTATGCTTACCTTAACCGGTAATAATGTAGCGATGGATTCATTCGGCCCGATTGCCGATAATGCTAACGGCATCGGCGAGATGGCCCATTTGGAGCCGCAGGCGCGCAAGATTATGGCTGACCTGGATGCTGTAGGAAATACCACTAAGGCTATCACTAAAGGTGTGGCCATAGGTTCAGCAGTAATTGCTGCGGTTTCTTTGTTTGGCGCTTTTCTGACGGATGTTACCAAAGTGCAGGCACAGATGGGTATAGCCGAATCTTTACGGCTTTTGACTACCGGGATAAGGATTTCTGAGCCCATTGTTTTTGTCGGCGTTTTAATCGGCGCGGCGGTTCCCTGTTTATTTTCCAGTCTGATGATTAATTCTGTAGCTCGAGCAGCAGCGCTGATTGTTGAGGAAGTGCGCAAGCAGTTTCATACCCCGGGGTTGATGGAGGGTAAAGTCAAACCGGATTATAAAAAAGCAGTGGATATCTGCACGATATCCGCGCAAAAAGAACTTGTCGGTCTGGCCTTAATCGCGGTATTAAGCCCTCTTTTAATCGGTATGGTTTTAAGGGTTGAGGCCTTAGGCGGATTTCTTGCCGGAGTAATTGTTTCCGGCCAACTTTTAGCAGTCTTTATGGCTACCGCCGGCGGCGCCTGGGATAACGCCAAGAAGACGATTGAAGACGGTTTATACGGAGGTAAGGGTTCTGAATGCCATAAGGCCTGTGTTGTCGGCGATACTGTCGGCGATCCTTTGAAGGATACTTCCGGGCCGGCCTTAAACCCGATGATCAAAGTCATCAATATGGTTTCGCTATTGGCTGCGCCTATAATTATTCACTACCGTATAACCAGTCCGAGTGTTATAATCAGTATTACGCTTTGCGTAGTCGTAATATTTGGGGCTATAGTTTATTCCAAGCACGGAGCTTTAAGTTTGAGGAAGAAGAGCGAAGCAGGTTTTTAATAAAAGATGTCTATTATCCAACGTATAAAGAACCTGGTTATAGGAAAATCGCGGAATCCTAAGGACTCCGCGATTTTCCATAAAATATCCCTGATCGCTTTCTTTGCCTGGGTAGGCCTGGGCGCGGATGGTTTATCTTCATCTTGTTACGGCCCCCAGGAAGCTTTCCTTGCCTTAGGCAGCCATACCTACTTGAGTATTTTCGTTGCCCTGGGGACAGTGCTGACCATTTTTATTATCAGCTCAAGTTATTCCCAGATCGTTGAGCTTTTTCCCGGGGGTGGAGGAGGGTACCTGGTTGCTAGTAAGTTATTATCGCCTACCCTGGGAATGTTCTCCGGCTGCGCTTTGTTAATTGATTATGTGCTGACCATTACCGTTTCCATTGCCAGCGGCGCGGATGCGCTGTTCAGCCTTTTGCCTATGCAATGGCATACCTATAGGCTCATTTTTGCGGTTACAGTGGTCGCAATACTTATGTTATTAAATATGCGCGGGGTAAGAGAATCGATTTTGATGCTTATGCCTATTTTTCTTATTTTCCTGCTTACCCATATCTTTATTATTATTTATGCTCTTTACAGGCATTCTTCCGGTATCGGGCAGTTAGCCGCTTCTACTTCCGGAGATTTACACAGCACTATTTCGCAGATCGGTTTATGGGGGGCTATCTTTTTAGTCCTTAAGGCCTATAGTATGGGGGCCGGAACCTTTACCGGTATAGAAGCTGTCAGCAACAGCCTGACTGTTTTGCGCGAGCCCAAAGTTCAGACGGCAAAACATACCATGCGTTATATGGCGATCTCCCTGTCTTTTATTGTTTTGGGCTTGATGGTTGCTTATTTATTCTATAGAGTTAATCTTCAGCCCGGGAGAACTTTGAACGCAATACTTTTTGAACAGGCTACTGCGGGGTGGGGCAGGGCCGGTTTTATTTTTGTCCTGGTTACTCTAATTTCGGAAGCCACTCTTCTTTTTGTGGCTGCCCAGACCGGCTTTGTGGGCGGCCCGGCAGTTTTGGCTAATATGGCCAATGACCGCTGGTTTCCCACAAGATTTTCCAGCTTAAGCGACAGGTTAGTGACCCAGAACGGGATTTTAATTATGGGCGGCCTGGCCCTGGCTATCATGGTTGCTACCCGTGGCTCAGTCAAGTTACTGGTAGTCTTATACAGTATCAATGTCTTTATTACATTTATTTTTTCCCAGGCGGGCATGGTCCGGCACTGGTGGGAGTCGCGCGCACGGGTCAGAGGGTGGGTAAAAAAGATACTTATTAACGGCCTGGGCCTTATTTTGTGCGTTTTTATACTTATATCCATGGTTGCTATGAAATTTCATCAGGGCGGCTGGGTTACTCTTTTTATTACCGGTACCCTGGTTATATTAGCGATACTTATCAAACGGCACTACTATGCTACGGCAAAACTCTTACATAGATTAAATAGCCTGGTTACCGTTGCCGAATCTGCCGAAGCGACCCTGGTTAATGCGACTCTGGAAGCGCAATTAAAGCAGGAACCGGACTTAAAAGCCAAGACGGCGGTTATCCTGGTTAGCGGCTTTAACGGCATTGGCCTACATACTCTTTTTGGAATAATCCGGTTATTCGGAGGGGTTTTTAAGAATTTTGTTTTTGTCCAGGTGGGTGTAGTTGATGCCGGAAACTTTAAAGGCAAGGCCGAAGTAGGCAAAGTCGAAGCCGAGGCTAAAAGCGATATCGCCCGTTACGTGAATTTTATGCATAAACAAGGGTTTTATTCCGAAGGAGTTTTTAAAGTAGGCACGGATGTCGTAGAAGAGGTCAGCGGCATTGCTCCGGATATCCTTAAGCGTTTTCCGAACGTCGTTTTCTTCGGCGGCCAGCTCATTTTTCCCAAGGATTCACTTATCCTGCGTTTTCTGCATAACTATACGGTTTTTGCGATGCAGAAAAAATTGTACCGCGAAGGTATCCCGTTTGTCATATTGCCGATAAGAGTATAAAAATGGGAGGCGGAAAAATATAACCGTCCCCATAATAGAATGGCGGACAAAAAAGAGCTTTACAAAAGAATTAAAATCGCGGGGATGGTTTCGTATATCCCTATAATACTGGCTGCCGTTCCCCTGGGCAGTTTCTTTTTAGGCGAATACCTGCAGAAGAAATTCCACCTGCCGTTTTATTTCCTGGTTTTTTGCGTTGCCTTAGGCGTCATCATCGGCATAAAAGAGTCGTTTAGGATAATCAAGCTGGTTTGGAAGGTAGAGAATAAAAATTAAAATGCAGGAATTAATTAAAAGGGCCGTAAAAATAAATATTATTTTGGTGTTAACCGCAGCTTTGATTTGCGCAGCGCTGCGTAAATTCAGCTTTGGCGCCGGGCTCCTGGTCAGCGCCAGCTGGTCAATGGCTAATTTCCTGTTTACTTTGAATCTGCTGGAGATTGCCCTGCTCCGTAAACCCAAGGGAAGGTTTTTGTTGTTGCTTTTAATAAAATTTCCAGTATTATATTTATTAGGGTTTTTAATCTTAGTTTTTAAAGTTTTTCCTGCTTTAAGTTTACTCCTCGGCCTGTCTTCAATCTTATTAGTTTTAGGAGTATTGAATATATGCCCCAGACCCATCAAGCGCAATACGAACTGCCCAATCTAGTAACGCTTTTGGCGGATAAAATCGGCAGGCTCACCCATCTAGGGGGACAGATTTACCTGTGGGAGAATGTGGTATTTTCTCTTATCATTGTGCTCGTTATCTCCCTGATCGCGTTCCTGGCTTGCCGTAAACCGAAAATGATCCCGGACAAGTTACAAAACGCAGTAGAAGCAATAGCGGGAGGTTTAGATGATTTTATTTGCGGTATATTAGGCCCCCGGGGAAGAAGTTACACTCCTTTTATCGGCACGCTTTTCATTTATATACTCTTTATGAACCTCTGCGGGATCATTCCGTTTATGAAATCTCCGACGGCCAGCTGGTCCACTACCTTGGGCCTGGCGCTTTGCGTTTTTATTTACGTGCAATATACCGCCTTGCGGGAGTTCGGATTCCTGGGTTATCTGGACCATATGATGGGCAGGCCAAGAGGAATTCTGGCATTTTCTGTTTTTATCCCGCTGATGATGTTTATCTTGCATATAGTTTCAGAGTTGGTCAGGCCGCTAAGCCTGTCTTTACGTTTACGCAGCAATATCTGGGGCGACGATTTGCTTTTATCCGTATTGGCGGGGCTGGGCCTAGCCGGCGTACCGCTCTTTGTATTCAGCGCGCTGTTAGCAATTTTAGCGGCGTTAGTCCAGGCACTGGTTTTTAGCCTTTTAACAACCATATATTTTGCCCTTGTTTTGACCCACGAGGAGGAAGATAAAGAAACGGATAAATTAATTAAGGAGGAAAAATGGATTACAAAGTAGTCTTGGCGTTTGCTATTCCCTTAGGTTTAGGCCTGACCGCGGTAGCCTCGGCGATTGCTTTAGGCAAAGCAGTATCTTCGGCGATGGAGGCAACGGGCAGGCAGCCGGAAGCCGCAAACAAAATTTTGATCAACATGGCCACAGGCTGCGCGTTTATTGAAGCGCTGACGATTTACGGGCTGGTCTTTGCGTTTGTGTTAGCGGGGAAATTATAAGAACAGCAGGTAGTAGATAGCCTGCCTGCCGGTAGGCAGGTAGGTAGTATGTAAGGGGAATAAGATATGGAATTGCTAAGACTCCTAAGCACTAACGAGGTCATTGCCCAGGTCCTGGGGTTCCTGATTTTGCTGGCCCTTTTGAGGGCCTTTGCCTGGAAGAGTATCCTCGGGCTGCTAGATAAACGTAAAGAGCGCATTGCCCTGGAGTTCAAAAATATAGAAGGGGCTAAGGCGGATATTGAGCAGCTAAGGCTGGAGTATACCGCAAAGATAGCTTCTATTGATGAAGAGGCGCAACTGAAAATATCCGAGGCGCTTAACCAGGCCAAGGTGATTCTAGAGGATAGCCGTAAAAAAGGTTATATCCAGGCGCAGGAGATTATAGATAACGCCAAGAGCAGTATTAAATACGAGCTCGCTAAGGCCAAGGATGACCTGAAAGAAGAAATCATTGATTTGACGCTTAAGGCTACCGAGAACCTTATCCAGGAGAAACTCACCGAAGAAGGAGATAAAAGGCTGGTAAAAGATTTCTTGGAAGGAGTGGATAAGCTTTAAATGAGAGAAAGGCTGGTTGTTAAGAGATACGCCGAGGCCTTCATGGACTTTGCCCAGGAGACTATCGGGTTAAAGCAGGCTGTCCTGGAGTTTAAAAATTTAAAGACCATTATGCGCGATAATCAAGGATTCCGGGAAATACTCTGCAGCCTGGATGTGTCTTATACCGAGAAGTGCGATTTTATTGCTAAGGTTTTAGACGCGGATTTCTCTAATGAATTTAAACAGTTTTTAAAGCTTCTTTTAGGAAAGAACCGTATGGACATAATCGGTGATATCGCCGATTATGTAAGAGTAGCCTACGCGCACCTGGGAGAAACCGAGGCAATATTGAGGACGAGTTTTCCTTTAGATCTAAGCCTGGTGCGTAAGATCAAGGATAAATTGGAACAAAAGTTTAATCGTGCTTTTAGGTTTTATATAGATTTGGACGGCCGGTTGCTCGGAGGGGTCCAGGTGATTATAGGCAATACTATTATTGACGGCACAGTGCGCCGTAAATTAGAAGACCTTAGGGAACAGCTTTTAACAGTAAGGGTTTAATATGCCATTAAGACCGGAAGAAGTAAGTTCAATTATCCGCCAAGAGCTGGAAAAATATAAGACGCGCATGCGCTCGGAGTCTATCGGTACGGTTATCCAGGTCGGTGATACCATTGCCCGTATTCACGGCTTAGATGATGTGATGACGGGCGAGTTAGTGCAGTTTTCAGAAAATGTCCTGGGCATGGTTTTAAACCTGGAAGAAGACAGCGTAGGCGTAGTTGTTTTCGGAACGGATAATCCGGATAAGGATATTAAAGAAGGAGATATTGTCAAACGGACCGGAAAAATCGTCCAGGTCCCGGTGGGGGAGGCATTAATTGGCCGGGTAGTCAATGCCTTAGGCCGGCCGATTGACGGTAAGGGCCCGGTTAACACGGATAAATTCCGGCCGATAGAATCCAAGGCGCCTAATGTGGTTGAGCGCCAACCGGTATGCGAATCGCTGGAAACCGGGATCAAAGCCATTGACGCGATGACGCCTATTGGCCGGGGGCAGCGCGAGCTTATCATTGCCGACCGTCAGACAGGCAAGACCGCTATTGCGATCGATACGATTATCAATCAAAAAGGTAAAGGCGTATATTGTATTTATGTAGCTATAGGCCAGAAGCTTTCTAGCGTAGTGGCTGTCTCAGAGACTCTACAAAAATACGGGGCTATGGAGTATACTACGATTGTCAGCGCCTCCAGCCGCGCGTCGGCATCTTTACAGTATTTGGCGCCTTACTCCGGATGCGCCATGGCCGAAGAGTTGCTTTATTCCGGAAAACACGTTTTAGTAGTCTATGACGATTTAACCAAGCATGCGCAGGCTTACCGGCAGCTCTCCCTGCTTTTAAGAAGGCCTCCGGGAAGAGAAGCCTATCCCGGAGATATATTCTATCTGCACTCGCGTTTACTGGAGCGCGCGGCAAAATTAAATGACTCACTCGGCGCAGGATCTTTTACGGCCATCCCGATTGTCGAAACCCAAGCCGGAGACATCACCAGTTATATCCCTACTAATGTTATTTCTATTACCGACGGTCAGATTTACTTAGAGAATGATTTATTTTACGCCGGGGTGCGGCCGGCGATAAACGTGGGTTTATCAGTTTCCCGGGTCGGGGGCAAGGCCCAGGTAAAAGCCATGCGCCAGGTAGCGTCTAAACTCAGGCTGGACCTGGCGCAATACCGGGAACTGGTTATTTTCACTCAATTCGGTACGGAGCTGGATAAATCTACGCAGGCGCAGCTTGCCCGCGGCGAGAGGATGACCGAGATTTTAAAACAGGAGCAGTTTAATCCGCTGCCCGTATCTAAACAGGTATTGATTATTTACTGCGGCACGCACGGGTTCCTGGATGACCTCAAAGTAGGCTCAATCAAGAAGTTCGAAGCGCAGTTTTTTAAATATATGGATGAAAATCATCCCGACATCGTCGCTGAGATTGAATCCAAAAGAGAATTAAGCCAGGAGCTTATGCAGGGGATAGACGCGGCGATATATGCTTGCAAAAGTAATTTTATCCGGGATAATACATTATGATTCAGTCGCTGAAAACCATAAAAAACAGGATCCGCAGCATTGAGAATACCAAAAAGGTCACTGCGGCTATGGAGTTAATTTCGGTAGCCAAATTAAACCGGATTGAAAAAGGCCTGCTCAGTTTTAGGCCGTATGTTACCGGGCTCGGGAATATTATGCATAATCTTATCTCCAGTGCGCCCCAGGCCAGGCATGTTTTCCTTGAGGAGAGGCCCGGGTCGGACAAAATATGCTTGTGCGTCATAACTTCGGATAGCGGCCTCTGCGGGGTCTATAATAACAATATAATCCGCCTGGCCGAAGAATTCATCCGCCAACAGGGAAAAGAAAAAATAATCCTGGTTTGTCTAGGGAAAAAAGGCTTTAATTATTTCAGCAGGCAGGGGCTTAAGGTGTTAAATGCCTATCTTGGCGTAAACGGCCGTTATTCTGAGAAATTATGCCGGGAAATAAATGACCGGCTTAAGGATATATTTATTTCCGGAACGGCCCTTAAGGTGTATATCGCTTATACGCATTTTAAGACGGCATTGGTCCATAAACCCAGCCTAGAAAAATTCCTGAGCCTGGAGCGTTTAACGCAAAGCCCGAAGGATTATATTACCGAGCCCGGTATAGGTACTATTCTAAATGAGCTTATCCCAAAGTACATTTATATGAGATTAAAGTTGATCATCTTAGAGTCTTTTACTGCGGAACATTCAGCCCGGATTATCGCGATGAAATCCGCGACGGACAACGCCAAAGATTTATTGGAAAAGCTGACTTTATTGCGGAATAAAACCCGCCAGGCCAATATTACGCAGGAGATTATGGAGATAATTTCTTCAGCGGAGGCATTGAAAGGTTAAGCTATGAGCAATGGACAAATAATCCAGGTCATCGGCCCGATCGTGGATATAAAATATCCGGAGAAAGAAGTCCCGCAGCTTTTTAATGCCATAAAGATTACCTATCCGGAAAGGCAGACTGCCCTGACCCTGGAGGTAGCCCAGGATATAGGGAATAATACCGTGCGCTGCATCGCGCTTGGCCCTACCGACGGGCTAAGCCGCGGAATGACGGCAATTGATACGGGCTCATCCATCACTGTGCCGGTAGGGAAGCAAACCCTGGGCAGGATCTTTAATTTACTGGGTGAGGTTATTGACGGTAAAGGCAGGCTCCCGGAGCCGGAAAAGCGTAACCCCATCCACCGGCAATCCCCGAGTTTTATTGAACAGCTTCCTTCTTCATCGATCCTGGAAACAGGCTTAAAAGTCATTGACCTTTTAGCGCCTATCCCTAAAGGAAGCAAAGTGGGATTGTTCGGCGGGGCAGGAGTAGGCAAGACCGTTATTGTTATGGAATTAATCCGCACTATCGCTACCGAACACGGCGGAGTTTCGGTATTTGCCGGAATCGGGGAAAGAACACGGGAAGGGAACGAATTGTGGCTGGAATTAAATAATTCCGGAGTGGTTAAAAACAGCTCGCTTATTTTCGGCCAGATGAATGAGCCTCCGGGAGCGCGGCTGCGCGTAGGTCTCTCCGCTTTGACGGTGGCGGAATATTTTCGCGATGAAGAGAGAAAAGACGTGCTTTTATTTATCGATAATGTCTTCAGGTATGTCCAGGCAGGCTCAGAGGTATCTACGCTTTTAGGCCGGATGCCTTCTGCTGTCGGGTATCAGCCCAATCTGGCTACCGAGATAGCGCAGTTGGAAGAGAGGATTGCTTCTACGCGTAACGGCTCAATTACTTCTATCCAGGCAGTTTATGTGCCGGCTGATGATTTGACTGACCCGGCTCCCGCAGCGATATTTTCGCACCTGGACGCGAAGATCGTCTTAAGCCGGCAGATTGCCGAACTGGGCATATACCCTGCGGTTGACCCGCTGGATTCAACTTCGCGGATTATGGACCCCCGTTTTATCGGCGAGGAGCATTATGTTACGGCTTTAAGCGTGCAGAAAGTTTTACAGCGCTACAAAGACCTGCGCGATATTATTTCTATTCTGGGGATAGATGAGCTTGCTGACGAAGATAAATTGATTGTCGCGCGGGCAAGGAAATTACAGAAATTTTTCTCCCAGCCTTTCTTCGTAGCCGAAGCATTTACCGGTATGAAGGGCAAATATGTAAAGCTTGAGGATACGATTAAAGGGGTTAAGATGATTATCGAGGGCAAGCTCGATAATTTACCCGAACAGGCCTTTTATATGGCTGGTACGATTGAGGAGGTCATCCAAAAGAGCAAGGACGATTCTATGTTAAACGGCCATAAAGAATAGGGCCGTCCTTTTATAGCCATGGAAAAACCATTCCACGTTAACATTTTGACCCCGGAAAAAAACATTTTTGAGGGAGAGATTGTTTCGCTCATTGTCCCGGCGGCATTAGGGTACTTGGGCATCCTGGCCGACCACGCCCCGCTGGCGGCAAGCCTGCAAGCCGGTAAAATAATTTTTAAGGGGGAGGCTGGAGAGCCAACCGTATTATATAGTAAAGACAGGGGTTTTCTGGAAGTCGCCGAGAATAAAGTTAGCGTACTTTTGGATTCTGCCTAGAGCCTAAGAATTTCTTTCTTGACAAAAGAAATTTCCATATTATCATTAAAGAGTATCTTTAAAGAGGTTAAACGAGAGCGGTTTGCTTTATTCAGGGAAAAGTAAAAGACAAAGGCGTCTAGAAACTTAAAAAGGCACCTTTGTCTTTTTTTTAAGGTATACTGCCTAATATTAATGCAGGATTTGCCTAAAATTTAGGAGGAGAGAAATGGTCAAAGAAGCAGACGGTTTTATGGCTAAAGTAATTGAAAAAAATCCCGGTGAAGTTGAATTCCACCAGGCTGTCCAGGAAGTAGCGGAGTCTCTGGCGCCTTATATTGAAAAGAACCCTCAGTATAAGAAAGCGAAGATATTAGAGAGGATGATCGAGCCGGAGCGGGTAATAATGTTCCGCGTCCCCTGGTTGGATGATCAAGGGGAAATTCAGATAAACCGCGGCTGGCGGATTCAGATGAACAGTGCCATAGGACCGTATAAGGGTGGCCTGCGTTTTCATCCCAGCGTGAATCTAAGTATTTTAAAATTTCTGGCTTTTGAACAGGTGTTTAAGAACGCCCTTACTACGCTGCCTATGGGTGGCGGCAAAGGCGGTTCTGATTTTGATCCCAAAGGAAAATCCGATAATGAAGTAATGCGCTTTTGCCAGAGTTTTATGACGGAATTATTCCGCTACATCGGCCCGCATACGGATGTTCCTGCCGGAGATATCGGCGTAGGCGGACGCGAAATCGGCTACTTATATGGCCAGTATAAAAGGCTGCGCAATGAATTTTCCGGCGTGCTTACGGGTAAGGGCCTGACTTGGGGGGGGAGTTTGATTCGGCCCGAGGCAACCGGATATGGCTGCGTTTATTTTGTGCAGGAGATGCTTAAAACCAGAGGAGAGAAGCTGGAAGGTAAAGTTTGTGCGGTTTCCGGTTCTGGTAATGTCGCGCAATACACGGTAGAAAAACTTATTGAATTAGACGCCAAGGTAGTGACTCTCTCTGATTCCGGAGGTTATATTTACGACCAGGGCGGCATTGATAAAAAGGAATTAGCTTGTATTATGCAGCTTAAGAACGAAAAACGCGCCCGCATCAAAGAATGCGCAAAAGAATTCCACTGCGCATACCTGGAAGGAGAAAGGCCCTGGAGAATCAAGTGCGATGTCGCTTTCCCCAGCGCCACACAGAACGAAATCAGCGAAAGTGACGCCAGGGAATTGGTTAAAAACGGCTGTATTGCCGTAGGCGAAGGGGCAAATATGCCGACTACTCCCGAAGGGGTTGAGGTCTTCCAGAAGGCCAAGATACTCTATACGCCGGGTAAGGCTTCTAATGCCGGAGGCGTAGCTACCTCGGGCCTGGAAATGTCGCAAAACAGTATGCGCCTCTCCTGGACCCGCGAAGAAGTAGATAAGAGGCTCCACGATATTATGATTTCCATTCACGAACAGTGCGTCCAATATGGCAAGGAAGCCGGCTATACAAACTATGTAAAAGGCGCAAATATTGCCGGCTTTGTTAAAGTAGCTGACGCGATGATAGATCAGGGGTTGGTGTAAAATAAGGTTATCCTCTAACCGTAAAACGCCCTTAAAGGTAATCTTTAGGGGCGTTTTTTTATTGAACTGCTTAGATTTTAGCGGTAGAATAAAAACCTAATGGACAAGGAAGAGGCATTAATTGTTTTTCTTAAAGGATTGCGTATAGCCATTAATAACGCCCTGGCTTATTCCCGCCAGCATCCCTACTTTCTAAAATCTACCCAGGAATTCAAAGAAAAAATAGATAGCCTGTTTGTTTTCCTGGATCCTATCAAGGTCAGCGCTACTTCCGGATCTTTATTCCTGGACGGTAAATACTGGGACAAGGTTGTTTCTTCCGTTGAGCTCGCCAAAATTTTACATCAGCGTAAAATCAAGAGCATTGAATTTACATCCGGCTTGGTTATCTCGGAATTAGCGGATCTCTTAAGTTTTTTAGCTTTACAGCCGAAAGAAATCCTCAAGAAAGGCGGTTTATCCAGGTTGTTAAGGGATATGGACAGCCAGCATATCCGTATTGAAGAGCTGGATTATTCCGGGCTCCTGGGCGCAGGCGATCAAGGAGAAGCAGCTAAGGATATCTGGCTCTATCTTTTTAATGAAGCGGTAGAAAATCAGGATGCCCAGAAAATCAATGAATTCGCGGATAATTTCTCGGAAGGCATAAAAAATCTCAGTGTTAAGAAAGTTGTTGAAGATAATAAATTAAGAGAGAATTTACACGGACTCCTGCATTATTTAAAGGACGAAGATAGAGAGAAATACCTTAAATGTTCCCAGGAACTTTCCAGCCTCTTTTTAAATTCCGGCGCACAAATCAGCACTGATAACGTAGGCAAGCTAAAAGGGTTATTCAGCGATCTTGATGGCAATGATTTCGCGGATCTCCTCTTGTCCCAGGTATCCGATAGCGGCAGGCTGAATACCCTGAATCTGGAGTTGTTCTCGCGCCTGGCAGGGGAAGAAAGAGCAGCGAAGGTTGTTTCCCACCTGGCGGATAAAGTAAAGGGCCGGGTAGAGCTAGGTAATAAACCGGCATTATACAAAAAGATTAAAGATTTATTATCCGGGCCGGACGCGCAAACTGTTTCTCCTGCCTACCACTTAGCCCTGGCTACGTTAATCAAGGATATTTCTTTCAAGGATACCCTATTTTTTGACCGTGAACAATTGCGCTCCAATTACCGTACGGCTATCCTTAATCTACTTTTTCAGGAAAAAAACGCTGAAGATTTAAGCATGATTCTAGAGAAATTAGATAAGGAATGGGTGAAGATAAGCCAGGATAAGGATTATCAATTCTTAAAGTATTTATTGGAAGCGCTGAGGCAAAAGAACAAAAACGGGGAGTTGCCTGCCGGCGCCTTAGAAAATATTGAAAAAAGAATTAGCGAGGCTGTAGAAAATAGTATCTGGGATGAGGCCGTGCCGCAAGGCCTGGCGCTCCTGGCTGATGCCTTGGACAAGAGTTACTCCACAGTTGACTTTTATCTGGACAAGATCTTCCGGGAAAATAAACTTAATTCCCATGGTTTAAAGCTATTCTTAAGGCTTTTCCCGGCAAGCCTAACTATTTTTTACGAACAACTGCGCTCCAGGCGCGCTGATTTGGAATTCTTAAATCAGGCCATACAAATTCTGTCTGAGATCGACCTGCCTGTTTCTTTGCCTGTTTTAAAGGAAGTCTTCTTTTCCGGAAATGAGCTGATCAAGCTAGAGGTATTGAAGGCCATGCAGAATTCTGCGATGGTTGATACGGAATTCCTCTTTTCTCTGCTCGGAGAAAAGAGCATCGCTTTAAGGAAAGAGGCGTTGAGAGTATTGCGTAAGAATGATGCCGACCGGAAGAAGGCGCTCGGCCTGCTTTTAGGGATTTCCAGCCCGTGGGGGAGCAAAAATCAGCTGATTCTAGAGAATGTGAAGATTGTAGAAGATTTATGGTTAAAGGAAGCAAGTGATTATCTGGCTGCTTTTGGCAGGAGAAGGTTCTTCTGGAATAAAAATTTGAGGAATGGGGCGCTCGAGGTGCTCAAGAAATGGAAATAGGCGAGAAGATAGAAAGATCTTTTAAGGATTTATTAACTTCGCTCCAAACCGCTAAGCTTTATGGCCTAGGGCATCCTATTACGAAGAAATCCATTGAAAAAGCTTACCTTAGCTTGCAGGATGTTTTAGCGGATAGAGAAGAGCTGGTTGTAGGGATAATCGGAGAAGAGCTGGCTTTTGAAAAAGAGATATTTTTTGATTTAAGCAAGGTGCTTAAGCAAATGATTGTTTACCTCAAAGATAGGGGGATAGAAAGGATTTCTTTTAGCCGGGACCTGGAAAAAGAGGAGTTGTATAAATTTATCGGTTTTTTAACCCGGCCTAAAGAAGAGGCTAAGGAGAGGCCTGCGGATTTCTTGGCGTTAGCGGGGATCAGGAATATTACGATAGGCAAGGTCAAGCCTTCTCCTGCTGTTGCCAGCGCTCGGGCCAAGCAGCAACCCCTGGATTTAACGGCTGTATATCAGGAGTCGCTGGAAGAAGTTTCCCTGCCTTTGGCTAAAATTATGGATCGGGAGGCGATAGACGCCTTCAGCCTTAAACTTACGCTCAATAATATTATTGAAAATTTAGGCATCTACTATCAGCAGCTGCTCAAGCTGGTTACCTTGAAAAGATACGATTTGGGGACATTTACGCATCTTTTAAATGTTTCTATATTAAGTATCTATTTTTCCTCTAAGCTTGGATTCAGCAAGGATGTGGTTATGGATATAGGGTTATCCGCCCTCTTTCACGATATAGGTAAACTCTATATTTCGCGTAAGACAATCCGTAAGCCCGGAGCTTTAAGCGATTCAGAATTCGCCCAGATGGAGAGCCACACTCTCTTAGGGGCCAAGCTTCTTATGCAATATGTGGAAACAATAGGGATTATGCCTATAGTGGTCAGTTTTGAACATCATCTCAGGTATGACTTAAGCGGCTATCCCCGGTTTCCTTATAAAAATAAACAGCACATTGCTTCGGCCATTGTCTCCATCTGCGATGTGTATGACGCGCTTTCCCAAAGAAGGACCTATAAGACAGATTATCCTTCGGATATGATTTATAATCTTATGCTCCGCGGCAGCGGGACCACATTTGAGCCCGGATTATTGGATATTTTTTTTAAAGCAGTAGGGGTCTGGCCCAGAGGCACCCTGGTTGCCTTAAACGATGAACGGGTAGCCGTGGTTATAGACGAAAATGAGGATGATATATTTCTGCCGGTGGTCAAGGTCATCCATCCGCCAGGGCAGGAAGAAGTAATTAACCTGAAAGAAAATAAAGAGGCCAAGATAGACCGTTACTTAAGCCCCTGGACAGAAGGGAAAGAATTCTTACCTCTAATTTGATATATCCGGCGGCCCCGCCGTATTTTATTTCGCTTACGACACATAGCAATTTTCAAATGCCACTGTCAAGTTTCCTCACTCATGGTTTTGATTTTGCGGTTTGGTTCCGCGCGCTGAAAATTTTCGTCGAGTGCTTCGGTTTACGACTCGCTCCCGAACAGACTTGCGCTTGCGAGAAAGTTCTCCGCTCGTCGTAACTCCTTGCACTCATCTGCCGAAAATTTTCTAATGCGCGCTCCGCCAAAACCACAAAATTTAATATTTTAGCGGCCCAATTTATCAGTGATATTTTATAGGCAGCACTTGTAGTTATTTTTACACTACATTTCTTATTTCATGGTATAATGTAGTGTAAAAGGAGAAGCGGAAATGAAGATATTGCAAGGCATACTATTGGAAAGTAAAGAGTACTACTTAGATCTAAAGAAGAAAATAGAAAAGAGGATGTTTAACCTTCCCTTAGGGAGTATTAAGGAGAGGAAAATAACCGGTAAGAAGTATTATTATTTGCAGTATCGTAAGGATAAGAAGATTATCCAGAAGTATCTGGGTAAGGTTAATCCGGAAGTAATGATCAGGCAGATAAAAGACCGTAACGCCTTAAAGGTAGAATTAAAAAAAGTGCATGAGGCTTTGAATATCCTTAGAAAGTCAGTAGGTAAGAGACATGGTTGATGCTATTAGAAAAATCTTAAGGGTATTTGCTGATAGTAACCTTTTTGAAGAAGGCGTTGAGCTTATTGGCAGCTGGTGTTTTAAATTGTATCAAAATTACCTAGGGGTAAAGAAGTTTCCTTTAAGCAGTCTTGATATCGATTTTTTGATCCCCGTTCCTTTTCACGGGAAAGAGCATTTTGGTTTTATAAAGCAACTAGAGGATTTAGGGTTTAAGGCGGATTTCAAAAGGGATGGTTCCCTATTTTTGTGGAGTGCGGATTTAAAAATAGAATTCATAACAGTTGAAAAGAGCGGCGGCTCTGACAGGGCGGTAAAGATTAAGAAACTGGGTATTGACGCTATTCCTATAAGGCATGTCGGATTCCTTTTAGATAAACCAATAATCATAACGGACGCTGGAGTAAGAATAAAAGTTCCTGCCCCTGTTCGTTTCTGCCTTCACAAGCTGATTATTGCTCCCCGGAGAAAAGAAGCAGGTAAAAGCTTAAAAGATTTGCAACAGGCGGTTTATACATCTATAATCGTTGATAGGCAAGAAATGCAGCAGATGTTTAGTTCTTTACCTAAGAAATGGCAGCAAGCTGCTTTGAAGTCGTTAGAAAAGGCCAAAGGGGAGTTACTTTTACTTAGAGAGGATATAAATAGGCTGGAGTTTACACTACAAAACGCAAAATAATAATGAATGTAGTGTAAGCGTATATAAAGCAAGGTAAGATGAAAGAAAGAAAGAAAGAAAGAAAGAGTTTTACCCTTATCGAGCTTATTATTGTTGTAGTAATCATCGGGATCCTTGCCCTAGTTGCTATACCTCGTTATTTTGCCAATGTAGCCAAAGCCCAAAAATCACAGGTATATGCCAATCTGGATGCTATAAGACAAGCAGAGCTATCGTATTACGCAGTTTATGGTGCTTGGCCTGCAGCTAGCACCTGGCCTATTACAGTTACTATTGATGGGGATACTATTGTAAGTCTTGGCAACATGTCCAATACAGCCTGGACTTACTATAACGCACCAACAGTCATATGTACGCCTAGAGGGGTTTGGGCGGCCTACGCCTATAAACAACCTGGTAATACCTGTCAGTATGCGCTTTGCACGGACGGCTATGCTTACGGATCCTGTACACCGTAAAAAATAATTCTAACCCATTTTTACACAGATAAACCTATTAATATATTATGAATTTTTTAGCGTTTGGCTTGGTTTGATTTCAAGTAGGGCATATGAATTCCAGCAAGCAAGTACCCAACCCCACCGTCACGCTTTCCTTTACAAAAATCAAATTAAGTATTATAATATGCCTGATAATTAGGCAGGGAACAAACTTATGGTTAGAAATACGGGTTTTGATAACGAGAAATACCTTAAAGAGCAGACCGCCGCGATTATAAGCCGGGTTAAAAAGTTTGATAATAAACTCTACCTGGAATTCGGCGGAAAACTTTGTTTTGATTACCATGCCTCCCGGGTCCTTCCCGGCTATGACCCTAATGTTAAGATACGCCTGCTGCAATCCCTGAAAGATAAGATCGATATTGTCCTGGCTATCTATGCCAGCGACATTGAGCGGGGGAGGGTGCGCGGAGATTTCGGGATAACCTATGACGCTGCGACCCTTAAATTGATCGATGATTTAAGGAAATGGGGCCTGGATATTCTGGCAGTGGTGATCACCCGTTTTACCAGTCAGTCTTCAGCCGTAATTTTTAAAAATAAATTAGAGCACCGCGGGGTCAAGGTCTATTTACATTATCCCATAGAAGGCTATCCTGCAGATATAGATGCGATTGTCAATGACCAGGGTTTCGGGAAGAATGATTTTATTGAGACCAAAAAACCGATCTGCGTAGTGACTGCTCCGGGCCCCAACAGCGGAAAACTCGCCGTATGCCTCTCGCAATTGTACCAGGAGCATAAGCGCGGGACAAACGCCGGTTATGCCAAGTTTGAGACTTTCCCTATCTGGAACCTTCCTTTAAAACATCCGGTGAATGTGGCTTATGAAGCAGCCACAGCGGACATCCTGGATTTTAACCTGGTTGACCCGTTTCATCTGGAGAAATATAAAGAGACCGCCATAAATTATAACCGCGATGTAGACAGCTTCCCGATATTAAAATTAATCTTAAGCAAGATATTGGATAAGCAGGCGGATATGCCGGTATATAATTCGCCCACGGATATGGGGGTCAACCGGGCCGGATTCGGTATCGTGGATGACGGGATAGTCCAGGAAGCGGCCAAGCAGGAATTAATCCGCCGGTATTTTAGGTATAATTCCGAGTATGTCCTGGGGGTAGAAAAAAAAGAAACCGTAGATAGAGTCAGCCTGCTGATGGAAGAATTAGGAGTTAAGCTTATTGACCGGACTGTAGTCGGGGTAGCCCGCAAAGCGGCAGAAGAGGCGGAAGGCCAAGGCAAGGGGAATGCCGGTATATTTTGCGGAGCAGCAATTCAACTTAATGACGGCCGTATTATTACCGGAAAGAATTCCAAGCTTATGCATGCTGCCTCCAGCCTGATCTTGAACGCGGTCAAGGTTTTAGCGAATATTCCCGATGAAATCCTGCTTCTTTCCCCGCACGTTATCAGCCAGATCAGTAAATTAAAAGAGGCTATACTAGATGCAGAAACAGAGAGCCTGGATTTGGAAGAAGCGTTAATCGGGCTTTCTATCAGCGCGACGACTAATCACACGGTAGAGCTGGCTATGAAGAAACTGGTAGAATTAAGAGGGTGTGAGGTGCATATGACGCATATCCCTACTCCCGGAGATGAAGTCGGTTTAAAAAGGCTGGGGGTAAATCTGACTACTGACGGAAAATTTTCCTCCCATAATCTCTTCGTTACTTAATCTATGGCGGTTAAATTAAAATTTTTAGGCGGAGTAAGGACAGTCACCGGTTCAAACCACCTGGTGACAGCCGGAAGGACCGAGGTCATCCTGGATGCCGGGCTCTTCCAGGGGCACCGGGATGAGTCTTATAAAATAAATACGGCCTTTAATTTTAATCCGCGTTCCGTTAATGCTTTAGTCTTGTCGCATGCGCACATTGACCACTGCGGAAATATCCCTAGCCTGATTAAGAGGGGCCTGCGCTGTAAAATTTACACTACTGCCGCCACCAAAGACCTGGCCCAGCTTATGCTTAGCGATTCCGGCAAGATCCAGGAAGAAGATATCAAGTATGTTAATAAAATAAATAAAAGGATCGGCCTGCCCGAGAGAAAACCGCTCTATACTAAAAAAGAAGCGTCCAGGGCTACCAGGATATTCCGGCCGATTGCCTATAATCAAAAATTCTGCATTGCCAAAAATATCTGCGTTACGCTGCTTAACGCCGGCCACATATTAGGTTCAGCCGTAACCGTGCTGGACATTAAAGATGCTGAGCGCAATATACGCCTGGGTTATGCCGTGGATCTGGGGAGAAAAAATCTCCCCCTGCTCAATGACCCGGTTATCCCCAAGGGCTTAGATTATCTGATTATAGAGAGCACTTACGGCGCCAGGATCCATGCCCCGGTGGAAGAGGCGCAGTCAAAATTAAGAGAGGCGATTTCACGTACCCTGCGCCGGGGTGGAAAAGTACTTATTCCCTCTTTTACCTTAGAGCGCACGCAGGAAGTTATTTATTTTTTGAATGAATTATTAAAAGAAAAACTTATCCCTTATGTCCCGATATACGTGGATAGCCCTCTGGCTACCGATATCACCGAAGTATTTGAATACCATACGGATTACCTGGATAAAGAAACTCGCCAGGCCATTACCAAGGGGGACAGCCCGTTCGGATTCTTAAACTTAAGGTTTATCCGCGACCAGAAAGAATCTAAATCCTTAAATACTGACCGGCGGCCGATGATCATTATTGCCGGTAGCGGGATGTGCGAATCCGGCAGGATCCTGCATCACCTGCAAAACAATATTGAGGATTCCCGGAATATGGTTCTGGTCGTCGGTTATATGGCCCGGGATACTTTAGGCCGGAGGATTGTCGATAGGGAAAAAATTGTGCGTATCTTCGGCATAGAATATGAACTTAATGCGGAAGTAGTCACTATTAACGCTATGTCCGGGCATGCGGATAAAGATGAGCTTTTGGAATTTATATCCGCCGCTCTTCCTTTAAAACGTATTTTTTTAGTCCACGGAGAAGAGGAACAGTCGCAGGCCCTATTTGACACGCTTACCCAAAAAGGCCTGAATGCCTATATCCCCTCAAAAGACGAAGAAGTCTTGCTGGAATAGTAATTGTGTGGTAATATAACTACCAAAACAGGGACGGTTTAGCTTTGGCTTGAGAACCGTCCCCGAATAATGGAGGTAATCAAATGACAGGTGGATTTTCAACCCCTAAGAAAGATAAGGCGAATAAAGTTTCCGCGGGCATGTCCGTTTTAACCGGACAAATTTTGGTCAGGGGAGTGGATACTTATAAAGCCGGAATCAATGTTCAAGGCCTAGGTACATTATTTGCTACCTGCGCCGGTAAAGTCTATTTCACCAGAAAGAAGACCAGCCACGGCAAGGTGCGTACCTTTGTCAATATTAAACCCGTTCAAAAAGCTAAATAAGTTTTTAGCGCATTATGCCGGATAGGGCTAAGCAGTATTCCAACCTTAAGTACACTCTGGAGATCGCGGGTATAATTTATACCCTGATTATTATTGTCTTATTCTTGAAATCAGGATTATCTGAAGAACTCGTCCTGGCCTTAAATAAAACCGCGTTAACTTTCCTGGTCCTTCCTTTATACCTGCTTATAGTATCATTGGGTTATTACCTGTTGGCTTTTCCGCTGAATCTTTATCAATCGTATATCCTGGAGCACAAATTTTCTTTAACCACCCAGCCGCTGGCGGATTGGTTTAAGGATCAGCTCAAGTCCGGCGGAATATCTTACCTGATCATTCTTATGCTGGTGAGCGCGTTCTATTTTATTTTAAAGTATAATCCGCATACCTGGTGGCTGGCTATTTCCATATTCTGGATTTTTTTTAGTATTGTCCTGGCTAAACTCCTGCCCGTGGTCATTATCCCGTTATTTTTTAAGTATAAAAAGCTTAGCAACGAAGCCTTGCGCGAGCGCATTATGCGCCTGGCCGAGAAGATGAAAGTCAAGGTTTTGGATTGTTTTGAGATTGATTTCAGCAAGAAGACCTTGAAAGGTAATGCCGCTTTCGTGGGTATCGGCAATACCCGTCGGGTAATTTTAGCGGATACTTTGAAGGATAAATATAATTATGATGAAATTGAGGTTATCCTGGCGCATGAATTTGCGCATTATCAATTAAAGCACCTCTTAAAACTGGTCCTGGTAAATTCTATTGTTACGCTGGCAGTTTTTTATCTGATTTTCCGGACTAACGCGCATATTTTGAATTTATTCGGCGTATCTTCCTTGAGCGATCTGGCAGGGCTGCCGGTTGTGCTGATGTATTTTATTGTTTTCGGAATAGTTACGCAGCCGCTGGAGGCTTTTATCAGCCGGAGCTTTGAGAGGAGCGCTGACAGCGTGGCCTTAGAGACTACTGGATTAAAGGATGCCTTTATCTCTACTATGGATAAGCTCGCCTCGCAAAATCTCGCTGACAGGAATCCGCACCCCATAATCAAATTCTTCTTCTTTGACCACCCGCCGATTGACGAGCGCATAAGAATGGCCAAATCGCTTTAAAAAGGGAACTTCTGCCTGCCTACTGGCAGGCAGGCTTGGAGTCGAGAACCGTACTAGGTTTTTAGGAGGTCAACTACGATTTTGGCGGCCCGGGCTGCGGCGCCGGGCTGGCCTAAAGAAGATTTAACTGCGCTCAGTTCAGAGCGCATCCTTTCTAATTCCACGCGATTACTCAGGATTTCCAGGGCCTGGGCAGCTATTTTTTTAGCTGTGGCGTTAAATTGGATGAACTCCGGGATAATTTTTTTGCCGGCCACGATATTTACGATCCCGATATAAGGAATTTTTACCTGCGGCCGGTAGGAGAGGTAATTAAGAAGCCCCATTTTATAAATTATTAAAAAGGGCTTTTGCATGATTGCGCTTTCCAGCACGGCTGTCCCCGAGCAAACCAGGGCGAAGTCCGCGATATTTAAGGCGTCGTAGGTTTTTCCTTCTACGAATTTTACCTCAAGATTGAATTTTTTGCTTATCCGGTCATAAATCCCCCAGCTGGTTTGATTGGGCTTAGCGATGACGAACTGCGCATTGATTTTTTTATGGATAAGCTGCCCAGCTTTAAGCATTACCGGCAGTATTTTTTTTATCTCCTGTTTACGCGAGCCCGGCAGGAGCGCGATGACCGGCCTGTCTTTAGTAAAGCTTAATTTATGCAATAATTCATCTTTTTCCAGGCTTGGCCTGACGATATCCAGCAGCGTATGCCCGACGCAATCCGCGTCCACTCCCTGTTTCCGATAGAATTCTTTTTCAAACTCAAAAAGAACGATCATTTTCCGGATATATTTCTTAATGGTTTTTACTCTTCCTGTGCGGGAGGCCCAGACCTGCGGGCTGACATAATAAATAGTAGGGATGCGGTTGTTGATCGTTTTGGCCAGGCGGAGGTTAAACCCGGAAAAATCCACCAGGATTATCGCGTCAAATTTTCCCGCACGTACTTTTTCCAGGATCAGATTTTTAAGGATAAAGAATCTGGGAAGTTTTTTGAGGACATCAAAAAAACCCATGACACTCAGGCCCTTAGTGTCGTAAATTATCTCTACTCCGGCCTGAGCCAGCAGGGAGCTGCCTACGCCGGATATTTTTATTTCAGGATTTAATTTCTTTATTGCGCTTGCCAAAGCGCTGGCGTGCAACTCGCCCGAAGGCTCGCCGCAGATAATCAGGATTTGTTTCTTTGCCATATCTGGTTTTGGATTTTCAGGGCCACTTGCAGTGCGCTGCGGGCAACCTCGCCCGAGACAAGAGGCACCTGGTGTTTGGCTACACAATCAACAAAGGCCTGTAATTCTTTTTGCAGGGGTTGTTCTTTTTCAATCGGCAGGTTTTCTTTAGTAATTTTCAAGAGGCCCTTGCGGTAGACCCAGGCCTCAGCATTCTTATAATCCAGCGAGATGTAGGTGTTTTCCTGAAAGATACGGATCTTGCGCATAGTTTCATCGGAAATCCGGCTGGCAGTGAGGTTAGCTACGCAGCCGTTCTTAAAAGTAATCCGGGCATTAGCAATATCTTCAAAAGAGGTCAGCACATTTATGCCTACAGAGTCGATGCGCTCAACCGGCGAAGTAACCAGCCCCAGGATTATATCAATATCATGAATCATTATATCCAGGACTGCGCCGACGTCCAGTGAGCGGTTGGGAAAAGGAGAGAGGCGGTGGCATTCAATAAACTTCGGGTTCTGGATTATTTTCTGGGTAGCCCCAAAGGCAGAATTAAAGCGCTCGATGTGCCCGACCTGCAGGATTAAGTCGTTATCTTTAGCTATTTTGATCAGGCTATCCGCTTCTGCTAAGGTCGGGGTAAAGGGTTTTTCGACCAAAGTATGGATATTATGCTTTAGGCAATCCGAGGCTATCTGGTAGTGTAATTTAGTCGGCACAGCCACACTGACCGCGTCTACTTTAGTGAAAAGTTCGCGGTAATCCGCATAGCCCGGAATACCCAGGTTTTGGCTGATTTCATTCAGGCGGGCCTTATTTGTATCGGAGACAGCCTCAAGCGAGCAGCCGGAGAGTTCCTGGTATATCTTGGCATGGATACTGCCCAAGTGCCCTACGCCAATTACTCCCACCTTTAATTTAGCCATAAGGGAATGATAGCAAACCGGCTGCTTTATTGCAACTATAATCTTTATAGGTAATAAAAAAGTTGCCACAGGCTGCTGGATATGCTACAATAACTTTCCTTTTGGAGAGCCTGTCCTTGCGGCAGGCAGAAAGCAAAAAATGCGCGATTATTTGAAGTTATTGAGGTTTATTAAGCCGTATTCCGGGAAGTTTTTTATAGCCTGCGTCTGTATGATTTTTTCCGCCATATTTGACGGCGTATCTTTGGCGATGATGGTCCCCCTGGCGGATAAGGTGCTTACCAACAAAACGATCATTATCCCGGCTAAATTACCGCAATTTTTAGCTGAGCTGGTGGCTAGAATCAACAGTATCCCCCCGATAGTGCTTTTGAATTATATGGCCGTAGGGATTATATTGCTTTTTATACTTAAAGGGATATTTGGCTTTTTGCAGAGTTATCTTATGTCGGATATCGGCCAGCTCATTGTCCGGGATATCAAGGCCAAGCTTTACGCAAAGTTCCAGATGCTTTCTCTGGATTACTTTACCCATAAGCGCGGCGGAGAGATGATCTCACGCATCACTAATGACGTCAAGATGGTAGAGAATGCTGTTTCTTACGGCTCTACGGACCTGGTTTATCAGGGCGCGCAGGTACTCATATTTTTCTCTTTGACCTTATTTATTTATGCCAAGTTCGTTATTTTTATCGTTCCCCCGCTGGTTATTTTGGGTTATTTGATCTCTAGCGTGGGCAAAAAGCTCAGGAAATTATCCCGGACCTCGCAGGAGAAGATGGCGGATACCAACTCCATACTTTATGAGACGATTATCGGCGCGCGCATCGTTAAGGGATTTAATATGGAGCCTTACGAAATAAAGAAATTCAATAAGGTAAACCATGACTATTACCGCGTTTCCATGAAGTCTATCAAGCGCATCCTGCTCCTCAGCCCGGCAACCGAAATCTTAGGGTGTATTGCCGGTGTTATTATATTCTTCCTGGGCGGCAGGGAAGTTATCGCCGGAAAGATTTCCTTCGGTGTTTTCGGGCTTTTCCTCGGTTCGCTTTTATCAACTATCCGGCCTTTTAAAAAGTTAAGCCAGGTAAATTCTTTGAACCAGCAGGCGGTTGCCGCCAGTGAGCGTATTTATGAAGTCCTGGAGACAGAGCCAAGCGTGGTAGAATCTACCGTTGCCCGGGAATTGGCGGGATTTAAGAACAATGTCATCTTTAACGACGTCTGGTTCGGTTACGGGGATAATCAGGTTTTAAAAGGGATAAATTTAAATGTTCCTTACGGTTCGGTCCTGGCTATCGTGGGCCCCAGCGGCACGGGTAAAACCACGCTTTTAGATTTAATTCCGCGTTTTTACGACCCTAAGAAGGGAAACATTACTATTGACGGCGTAAATATCAGAGAAGTTACTTTAAAGTCGCTGCGGCAACAGGTGGGTATTGTTACTCAGGAGACTATTCTTTTCAATGATACGATTAAAGGCAATATTTCCTATGGCAAGCCCGGAGCAACGGAGGCAGAGATTAAGCAGGCCGCTCTCCAGGCCAATGCCCATGATTTCATCAGCCGCTTGCCGCAAGGCTATGCTACGGTTATCGGAGACAGGGGGATGCGCATCTCAGGCGGAGAGCGCCAGCGTATTGCCATAGCCCGCGCCCTGCTGAAGAATCCGCCTATTCTGATCCTGGATGAAGCTACTTCCCAGTTGGATTCGGAATCAGAGAGGATAGTCCAGGATGCTTTAGACCGGTTGATCAAGGGGCGCACGGTTTTTGTCATTGCCCACCGGCTCTCTACAGTAAGAAATGCGCATAAAATAGTGGTTTTGGATGAAGGCGTTATTGCTGAATCCGGCACACATACGGAGCTTTTAGGCAAAAACGGGCTGTATAAACGGTTATATACAATACAAGAGTTACGAAAATAGTTGCATATTCAGGATAATCCGGTATAATAACAGAGTTAAACTGTTGCTCAAGAGGCTTTGGCAACACTATCTATCAACAATCTAAAAGGGGGACAGAAGAGTGCCATCAGATTTAATCAAGCAGTTATTGGAAGCAGGGGTGCATTTTGGGCACCAGACTAAGCGTTGGAATCCAAAAATGAAGAAATTTATCTTCGGTTCAAGGAGCGGTATCTATATTATTGACCTGGAAAAGACCGAAGAATGCATAAATAAGGCCAGGGATTTCCTTATGGATATCACCTCCAAAGGTGAATACGTGCTTTTTGTGGGGACTAAAAAGCAGGCCCAGGAGGTTATGCTTCAGCAGGCGATCCGTTCAGGCATGTATTATGTGACTGAGCGTTGGCCCGGAGGTCTCTTGACCAACTTCTCTACCATCAAGAAGAGCATCAACCGTTTGAAAGAAATAGAGAGGATGCGCGAGGATGGGACATTTACCAAGCTGACCAAAAAGGAAGTAGCCGGCTTGGAAAAAGAGCTGGTTAAGCTGAATAAAAATTTCGCGGGGATCGTGCCGATGGAGCGTATGCCGAAAGCGGTTTTTGTCATTGATACCATGAAAGAGGATACGGCAGTAAATGAAGCCCGGCGCTTAGGAATACCTATCGTAGCCCTGATTGATACTAATTCCAATCCGGATTTAGTGGATTATCCTATTCCCGGTAATGACGACGCCACTAAGTCTATTAAGGCCGTGGCGGATATTATTACGGATACGATTATTGAGGGCAGAAAAAAATTCCTCTCTTATCTGGCCCAGGACGGCGTCAAGATCAAAGAGGAGGCTGGAGAGGGCATTGAGCCGGTATTGTTGCCCGAAGAAGAGATTAAAATCAAAGAGATTGAAGAAATCGTTGAGACTACGGAGCCTGTTGAGGGGGAGGCTAAGCCCGCTAAAAAAGCGCATATTAAACCGGCAGCCGAAGGAAAGGCCAGGCCCAAAAGGAAGGTATAAATAAAAATGAAAATATCGGTAGAAGCAATTAAGGAGTTAAGAGAAATGACTTCTTCCAGTGTGGCGCATTGCAAGAAGGCGCTGGAGGAGGCCAAGGGAGATATTAAAAAAGCCGCGGAATTATTGCGCAAGCAGGGCCTGGAGATCGCCGCCAAGAAACAATCCCGGCTGGCTAAAGAGGGAAGGATAGAGGCGTACGTGCATCACGGGAATAAAGTCGGAACATTATTGGAGGTTGACTGCGAATCGGATTTTGTCGCTAAAAACGAAGACTTTGTCAGGTTTACTAAGGATCTGGCGATGCAGATAACCGCAACCAGCCCCTTATACATCAAAAAGGAAGATGTCCCGGCAGAAGTGGTAGAGCATGAAAAAAATAAAGATGATTTTTATAAGAACCATTGTTTAATGGAGCAGCCCTTTGTTAAGGACCCTTCGATTACCGTTAAAGATTATTTAGGCACTATTGTTTCCAAGATGGGCGAAAATATCGTTGTGCGCAGGTTTATGCGTTATAAAGTCGGCGAATAATACTCATGGGTTCA
>Ga0265297_10002942_pt1 | contig 32530 bp, 18 predicted proteins | sample Munlanlwell13791_FD_192502 | JGI IMG/M metagenome (GOLD analysis project Ga0265297, IMG submission 192502) | Leachate microbial communities from a municipal landfill in Southern Ontario, Canada - Leachate well 137-91 | ecosystem: Engineered > Solid waste > Landfill > Unclassified | place...
TGACAACAGTATTTGAAGCTGGGCCGGTAGTACCGGTATCCCAAACAATATTATTGAAATTGGAATCAGTGGCGATTTGCCATTGAGAAGCTGATTGGGTATCACTGGCATCAGGGTCGGAAAAAGAAGAAGCGGTTAGAGTGGGAGTGAGAGAAACACCATGGGCGCCATTGGCAGGAGTGGAATTGGTGGGTTGATTTGGGGAATTATTGGTAGTGGTAAAGGAATAACCAACTGAAAGGTTAGACCAACTATTGCTACCTGAATAGTCAAAAGTTTGGGCTTTCCAATAATAAATAGTATTGGAAGTAAGGGAGGAACCAGTGGAAATAATATAGACAGCAGTAGTACCAGAAGAGTAGGCGCTGGTGCCAATATTTTGAGCACTCCAACCAACATTATTGACGACCTGATTAAAAACTTGAGTAGTGCCGGTGAAGGCGGAGTTAGTACTTAAAATTATTTTGTATTGAAGATTGTCGCTATCCGGATCATTGGCGACTAATTGGAAACTAGGAGTGAGGGAAATGCTAGTGGCACTATTACTGGGAGAAATTAAAGTTGGGGTGGAAGGACTTTTGTTGGTAATAAACATAGTCCCAGTTGAATAATTAGACCAGCTGTTATGGCTGTCTTTGTAACGGACATGCCAGTAGTAAGTAGTGCCTATATTTAGGCTATAATTAACAGTGATGGTATTGGAAGCTGGGCCAGTGGTACCAGTATCCCAAACAATATTATTAAAATTGGTATCGGTGGCAATTTGCCATTGAGAAGCTGATTGAGAATCGCCAACGTCGGGATCAGAAAAAGTGGAAGCAGTGAGAGTGGGAGTGAGGGAAACACCAGTGGATCCGGATGAAGGAGTGGTATTGGTAGGAGTGTTGGGATCAGTGTCGCGAGTAGTAAACGAATAGCCAATACTTAAAACTGACCAACTATTGCTAACTGAATAATCAAAAGCTTGGGCTTTCCAAAAGTAAGTAGTATTGGTGGCTAAAGAATTGCCAACAGAAATAGTGTAAACAGCAGTAGTGCCAGAAGAATAGGCACTGGTACCAACATTTTGATTGGACCAACCAGTATTATTGATGGATTGATTGAAAACTTGGGTAGTACCAGTGAAGAGAGAGTTGGTGCCGAGAATAATTTTGTATTGAAGATTGTTGGCATCAGGATCGGTGGCAACTATTTGAAAAATGGGAGTGAGACTAACACCAACAGCACCATTGGTAGGAAGAATTAGGGTTGGAGTTGATGGGGCTTGGTTGGTGGTAAATATGGTTCCACTGGAATAATTTGACCAACCCAAGTGGCTATCAAGATAGCGAACACGCCAGTAATAATTAGTGCCTATATTTAGGCTATAACCGACTGTTATGGTGTTGGAAGCTGGGCCGGTGGTACCGCTATCCCAAACGATAGAGCTAAACCCAGAATCGGTGGCAATTTGCCATTGAGAAGCCGATTGGGTATCGCTGGGATCAGGATCAGAAAAAGAAGAAGCGGTAAGAGTGGGGGTGAAAGAAACAGCAGTAACTCCGACCCCAGGGGTAGTGTTAGTAGGAGTAGAAGGAATGTTGTTGAGAGTGGTGAAGGAATAGGGAGTGGTCTGAGTATCGGACCAAGAATTGGTTCCATCGACATCAATAGCCCGAGTTTTCCAATAATAAGTAGTATTTGAAGCTAAAGAACTACCGACAGAAATAATATAAACGGCGGTAGTACCAGTGGAATAAGAAGTGGTTCCAACATCGGCTCCAGACCAACCAGTATTGGCAGCAGTAAAAGTATTACAATTGGAAGTCATACCAGAATCGCTACAAATTTTGATTTCGTATTGAAGAGAATCATTATTTACATCAGTAGAAACAGTTTTAAGAGTAGGGACTTGGGAAACTGAAGTGGCGGTGTTGGCAGGAGAAATTAATGTTGGTAAAGTGGGAGCGGCTTGAGGAACTTGTTCGCTGCCGATAGAATTTGATGGTTCAGTGGAGGCATATTTTCGGATACGGTACCAATCGAGAAGAACAGAATGAGTACCAGTAGAACGGTTTTGAAGATTGAAACTGAGATAATAGGAGTTGGGGAGAGTAAGTAGAGTTTGACTTTGTTGAGCCCAAAGATCGGAGGTCCAACTGGAACCAACATTGTCGCTACGACGCATACCTTCTTTGGTACCAGATGAATCAAACCAACGATATTGTTCCAAAACAAAATTGCCAGGGTTACTGTAACTACTGGAGGTACCATAATTGTATTTGGCGACTTCGGTATAAGAATTGTTGGTACATTTGCCAAAAGTAAATTGATTGAGACCAATACCAAAAAGACCATAATATCTCATGTAACCGAAAGAATAGGCATTGCCACCAGCACTGTAACTTTGCCAACTACAGATGCCAGTAGGGTCGGGACTGTCGAAAATAGTGGTAGCTTTGACAACACCATTGTATTGGCTGGAACTTCCGGGTGAGGCAAAGGCCCATTTGCTGTAAGTTTCGATTAGACTACCACTGGAGGGAAATGAGAAAGAACTGTTGGAAATGATACCTCTATGTCGGACAGTAGAATAACCACCAGTGCTAGTCATAGTTATAGCTAGAGTACCGCCGGAAATACTCATAGTACCGGAACTTTGAGGATTCCAATCGTTCCATTTAGCGGAATCTAAAGTAGTGCCAGTAAAATCATCGAAGAAGTCAAAAGTATTGTCACCATCGGTGGCAGCAGCGGCAGAAGAATAACCATAATACATGTAAATATTTTTACTGTCGGAAGCTGGTAGGGAGGGAACTTTGACCCAAATAATGGTGGAAGTAGTATCACAGCCGCTTTGGATAAAATAATTTAAATTGGTAGTTTTGTCTTCGTCGGTAAAACGAATATCGCTACAATCACTATTCATTTTGCTGGCATCAACTAGGGCTGAAGTATCAATACTTAATTTGACTTGGAAGTCAACTAGAGATGAACCAACATTGTTGGTAACAGAAATGGGACGGCGATAACTGTAGTTGGCATCGTACCAACTATCGGCAGCATGAATTTTTATAAATGATGAAAGAATAAAAAATAAAATTAGTGAATTTATTAAAATTAATTTTTTCATTTTAATTAATAATCCACCAATTAATAGAAACTTCGTGATCTAGAGGTTGATCAAGAGCGATAGTAAAGTAAGGGTTTGAATCAGTTATTTTGTTCTTGACATAAATGACTTGATTGTTGGTAGAACCGACTGGAGTGAGATAAACCATGGAGCTGGAGGAGAGTTTGTTGGTAGAGATAATGAGTTCAGTTTTGCCGGCAGGAAGGGTGGCGGTGCCAGCAGTAGCATTGGAAGTGAGTTTGGCAGAATCTGTGGCTAAGTTTATGTCAGTGTCGGAAGCGATGATAGTTTGAGCACTGTCGGTGGCAATTTTTAGCTGATTGGAAACAACTTCGGCGGAAGTAAGTTTGTTAGTTTCAATTTCGTCAGCTTTTAGAAGATTGGCAAAGAGAGAACCGTGGACAGTAACATTGGCATTGATTTCGATATTGCCATTGTCAGCAATAACGAGAGTGTCGCCCATGATGTGGACGGAACCAATTTTCGATGGTTGGATATAGAGAGCAGTGTTGGTAGTTTCAATAATATTGTCTTTGATGGCGACTTGTCCGGCAGTGAAAGTACCAGAGATGAAAGCAGAGGCAAGTTGAGTATCACCGTTGACCATGAGTTTGGCGCCAACAACAAGATTGTCGGATAGAGCGAGATCACCTGTAAGTCTTGCCGAATCTGTGGCAATATCTGCTGTCCAATCGTGAGATTGAGCGAGAATGGCACTTTCGGAGGCGACACGGGCGGCAATAATATTTTTCATTTCATCACGAAGTGAAGAAATTTTGTTGGACATAATTTCACCAAAAGAACCTTCGTGGGAAATTATATTGTCGGCATATAAAGTAGAAACACTGGCTTCTTGAGCGGTTAATTTTTCGGTTTCAATATTTTGGGCGGTGAGAGAAGTAGTTTGGATATTGAGAGAGGCAAGATGATCAATATTGCCAACCGGAGACACTATCTCTTGGGTGATAATTTTTTTGCCAACGATATTTTCGGCAATAAGGTTGGTAGTGGAAACTAAACTGGCTTTGATTTTGGCAGTGGCGATTTGAGCAAACTGGCCAATTTTAGTAACAACCTGATTGGCATTATTTTTGAGAGTGTAAATGGCATTTTCAATTTGATTTTTGGTTCCAAGATATCCGAGATAGGAGAGAGCACTTTCGGGGATTTGATAGTTGATATTGAATTGATTATTGGTAATAGAATCAGATTCGAGAGCAGGATCAAAATATTGAGGGCTGACGTAAACCATGATTTTTTTGATTTTGGTAGGGTCGGATTCAGAATAACTTTCAGTGGCATAACCGACGATTTCTGAAGCTTGGGTAGCTCTCATGGCAACACCAGGAATGGAAGAAGAAGTAAGACGATCACCAGGTAAAATATTTCCATTTTCGGTACAAACTTTGGTATAAACATGACCGAGCAAACCGACGTTGGCAAATTCTGGATTGAAACCACGATTTTCTTCTGGATCATTGTAACTAGTTCCTCGAATAGCATTAGAGACAACACCAATCAATTTAGTCTGATTGGCTCGGCTACTTTTTTCGACTTGACCAGTATCGGAAATTGGACTTTGTTCTGAAGAAATAACCATAAGGTCGCCTTCTTCACTGGGAGTTGATTGATGGAAATATTCGGAATAATCTCCGGCGGTTATGGAAGATGATCTGAATGTATATCTGGTAGTACCAACTCGAATCCAAATACGTCCGCTGGTAGCAAGATTGACTGTGTTACTAGTACCAATCATCATATCGCCAGCGGTCATGGTAGGAATAGAAGAAGTGGTGGCGGTAGTACCGAAATTTAATCTACCAGTATCGATTGTAAATTTACCATTACCGTCAAAAGAAGCTCTTTTGGTATTGTTGGTATAAAAAGCGAGAGAACTATTGGTGGTAGTACCAATATTGAAGGTGGTGTCGGTGAATATGTTAGCACCTAAACTGAGTCCAGTCCCACCCATAAAAATTGAATAACCAAATTCCTGAATTTGGAAAGGTCGAGTAAGTGCACTGGTAATACCAATACCAACTCTACCATTGGAATTTACAGTGAAAACTGGACCAGTACCACCAACTTCAGTTCCAACTTGAAAAAGAGCTTTTGGAACAGTAGTACCGATACCAAAGTTGCCAGTGTTGGTAAGAGTGAGAAGATTGCTGTAAGTAGAAGTACCATTAAAATAATTAAGGCCAAAATAACCATTTGTGGAATAACCCATAGAATATGAATTGGTAGTAGAATCATTTTCGAAAGTAAGACCACTATAAAAAGTGGTACTAAGAGAACCTGGGTTGATTTGACCTCCTTGTTTCAGACGAACTCCAGAGTTACTTGTGCCAACAATGTCGAGTCTTGTGGTTGGATTGGTGTTGTTAATACCAACATTACCATCAGCTTTGATATTAAGAAGATAGTCTGATGAATGAAACCCAAAAGTCATGAAATTTAAGGTAGACCCGGTCCCAACATTTTTGAATCCAACATAGGCTCGATTGTAGGCGGTATCACTGAGTCCAAATGAAAAACTAGCACTGGCACTGCCAGTTGGTAAATTGGGAGTGAAGAGAGTTAAATTTTGAGCCCAGTTGCCGGTAGTAGTGTTGGTAAAAACAACAGCGTCAGCGCTAACAACATGAAGTGGATAAATGGGTCTGGTAGTACCAATACCGACGTGGCCATCTTTGTCGATAGTCATTCTGTCGGCTAAGGTTCCAGAAGAGGCTGAAGTGAGAAAATGTAATTCACCTGAGGCAACTACTCCTTCGCCTCTACCAGCTTGGATAGCAGCGGCTAGTCCTAGGTTAGTGGAATAATTATTGTAAAATTCTAATGCTCCTAATTTTCCTGTTGCGTCAGTGTAATTACTGTTGGCATCAGCACTGATTCGAATTGTCGGATTACCTGTGTTTAGAGTATTATTATAGACTTCTAATAATTTGTTTGGATTAGTAGTACCAAGACCAATATTACCGTTGTAGTTTAAAAATAATTGATTGTTCCAAGTAATGGTATTGCCAATGCCAATACTGTTACTGTCGCCGGTGCCTAAAGCAAGGCCATTGTTTAAATTTTGGATTCGAGCAGCAGATGCTGCGGCGATATAAACAGAAGTGGTTCCAGCAGAGGCAACATTAAATTTGATAGAGCCGCCTTCGGTAAGACTGAGAGAATTGCTGTTTTCGCCAATGGAGGCAGGATTAACATAATATTTGGGGTTGTTGGAATCATAAAAAGAAGTGGCGGTAATACTACCAATTAGATTTGCTGAAAGATCGGGAATAGTAACTGAACTAACAGTAGCTGAGCTGGTAATACCAACATCGAGGGGAGTAATAGGAGAACTAGTTCCAATTCCAACAAAGCCGTTGTAAAGACGCATAGTTTCTTTGAGGGCACCACCATAAAAATTACTAAAGGCAAGACTAGTGGTGGTTCCACTAGGATCAATAATATTTTGGATTTTGCCGGTTAATGCCCCAGAAAGTCCAAAGTTTATACTGCCAGCAGTACCAGTGCCGGTGCCAGTATTATTAATGAGTGTTCCAACTAAATCTGTACCAGACCAGTTTCTTTCAATATGAAATGGAGCAAAAGGATTGGTGGTACCAATACCAACAGCACCAGAATTTCCAATATGAAGAGCAATGGCTCCAGATGGAGTGGAGAAAGTTAAGCCAAAACTAGAAGTGCCGATATTAGTATTTTGAGTGAGAGTACCGCCAAGTCCAACAGCACTGGAAATTAAACTTAAACCGTTGGTGGTAGTGGTGGAACTACCAGAAGCGGAAGCCCAACTCAAACCAACACCAGTACTGACTAAAACTTGACCTGGAGCACCAGTGAAACCAGTGCCGACATAGAGTTGACCAGTCATTTTTAAAGAACCAGCGATACCAACGAAACCAGAGGTATCGAGATTCATAAGATTGTAAGTACTTCCACCACCGACACCACCACCATTGGCACCACTGTAACCTATGGAAAGAGTATTAGTGGGACCTCCTAAACCACTATCCCAAATTCCAAACATCCAGCTTGATCCACCACTGTTTGGATTCGTTAATTTTAAAACATCATATCCACTAGCTTTAACCTCTAGTTTGGCTAAAGGAGCGGTAGTTCCAATACCGACTTTGCCAGCTGAAGTAAGTCTCATGACTTCTGCTGGATTGGCCCCATTGGCGCGAGTCCCAAAAACAAGACTAAAAGAATAGTTGCCGTCAGTGGCATTTTCTTTGTAGGATTTAATAAAAGCAAGATCAGGATTGTAAAGATTGGTTCCAAATTGGCCTCCAAATTCGATACCACCTCCGGTGCCGAGGCCAAAAGTTTGAGAATCTCTAACTGTAAGTTGGCCGTCCCAGACACTGGCACTACCAGCTCCATTAATGTCTAACTTTTTATATGGATTGGTGGTGCCGATACCAACGTTTTCAGAAGTATTTATAGCGAAGACATCAGTGCTATTGTAGCGAACACTAAATAAATAATTCCAAGATGAAGGAGCACGAACAATATTCCATTGACCGACACCCGTGCCTGAAGTACCAGCGGTGGCACCGATGGCGATGGAAGACCAACCAGTGCTGGATTCGGGGAGACGTAAGTTTTCGTTGTAATTGTTGCCACTGACGTTACCGATAACTGCTAAACCAGCGATATTGATATATCCAGTATCAGTCATAATGGAATTGCCGAGAGTACTGGCACTGGTATATTTAGGAATGTAATTGGTGGTACCAGAAATGGAGCCACCACCAGTGGCAAGAGCTAAACCGTTCCACATAAGAGTGCCGGCGTTGTTGTAGAGTGTATAAGAAGTTGAAGAAGGTACGGCGCTATTAAGATAAATACCAGCGGCACCGCCGGCACTACCATTTAGAGTGAGTAATTGAGTGGGATTGGTGGTACCAATGCCAACATAACCTTCGAAAATGGCGTTGCCATTAGCGACATGAAGTTTTCCTAATGGTGAGGTAGTACCAATACCAATGGAATCATCAACAAATAAGCTGGCTTCAACCCCTGATTCAAATGAGATATTATCTACCCAACCAGTGTCGGAGCCACTGGAAACCGAACCGTCTTTACTGTATGCCCAACGAATGGTGTGGTTGCCGCTGGATAAAGGAAGAGATTTTGTAGTCCAGCCGACAGAACCAGCAATTCTATCGTCATAATTGTTTCGATCACAAGTAACCCTATCAATACAGATGACAAGATAATCACAGGAACTCTCAGAACTAACTTTCCATTGAAAATTGAGATAACCTGTTGATGGCATGGTAACACCGGTTTCTAGCCAGGTAATTGCACCGTCAGGAAGAGTTCCTCCGGAAGAGTTGGCAGTAGTGGAAGCGGGTGAGCTATAATAAGTGCTTGTGTCTCGGGCAAAACCACTAGTACCTATACCAGTGGTAAAGCCATTTGGAGGAAAAGTTGCACCAGTGAATGATTCTGAAATCGTAGCGAAACCACTCATGATATGAGCAGCACCAACAACTTCAAGTTTATAAAGAGGATTGGTGGTGCCAATACCAATAGAGCCAGAGGCAGAAGTAAATAGAATTGGAGTAGAATTGTTTTTAAAGACAGTTATAACTGGGTTAGGATAATTGCGACTGGAAGTAACTATGTCAACTATGCCATTACCATCAAGATCGGCAGTGTCGAGATCAACTGGTTCGGTAGCCATATTAGAATAAGATGTAGGAGTAGAGGAGAAAGTACCATCGCCGTTGTTTAAAAAGACACTAATGGTATTAATGTTGTTGTTGGCAGTAATTATGTCGAGTTTCCCATCACTGTTTACATCGGCGGTTTTTACGGCATATGGATAATAACTACAAGGGTAGGTTGTACCAGTACTAAAAGTACCATCGCCATTATTAAGATGAACCACCATTCTCCATGTACCAACAGTAACAGTGGCTATATCAGCTTTATTATCACCATTGAAATCACCGGAAGTAATGTCATAAATGCTTGTTGTTGGTGAAGGGAAACTAGTACCAGCTCCAAAATTACCGTTTTTGTCATTGGGATAAATTACTATGACACTGCTATCACCAATGGAAACGGCAGCATCAGGATAGCCATCGTTATTGAAATCGTTGACAGATATGGCACTTTTCCAAATGTAACCACCACCATATGGATATGGAGAAGTAACACCGGCATCAAAAGTACCTCCAAGGTTGGTATAAGTGTTAACACCACCATAAAAGTTGGATCCAATAATGTCGATTTTGCCATCGTGATTAGCATCGGCAGCAACGATTTCGTTATTGTCAATATTAGATGGGTTAGGATAAGAGACACCAGAGGCAAAAGTACCATCGCCATTATTAAAGAAAATTAAAACATTGCTAGTGTTGCCGCTGGCGACAGCGAGATCAATTTTGCCATCTTGATCGAAATCGGCGGAGGTAATAGATACACTATAATTGCCAGTTATTGAGTAAGTGGTGCCAACATCAAAAGTACCGTCCCCATTATTGAATTTGACGGTAATACTATCATTATCTCCACCACCATGATTATTGATAATGGCAACATCTGGTTTATTGTCGCCATTAAAGTCATTTAGAGTTAGAGCATAAGGTGATCTGGTATTGGCAAAAGCAGGGTAGGTGATCCCAGCGCTGAAAGTACCACCCGAAGCAATATTAAGTTGGTTGGCTTGGATTGTGCCGATGTTAACTAAATTACCGGTTTTGGTAATTCTTTGAACTCCACCAGTTCCAAATCCTCCGAGTGAATTGACATAGCTATCAAAACCATAAAAGGTAGAAAATGGAAGATTGCTGCTTGAGGAAGAAGAAGCAACAGTCCCCCAAGATAATCCAACGCCAGTGCTAACTAAAACTTGTCCTGGGGCGCCAGTGAAACCAGTACCAACATATAATTGACCAGTTAATTTGATATCACCACCAACATCTAATCTTTTTGAAGGAGTTTCAACGCCAATACCAACATTACCAGATGGATCAATAAGGAAATTAGTTTCATAAGTATCTCGGTTTTGAATGAAAAAACTTTTGGCAGTACCGCGACTAGTGCTAGTACCGTTAACAGCCATATACCATTGTTGTGTGGTGGTATCTCGATTGGTAAAAAATATACCTGTACCGTTGGTACCATTGCCACCGATATGGATATCATCTTCACCAACTTCAATATCTAATTTGTATTGGGGGTCAGTGTTACCAATGCCGACATTACCAAGATTATTGTTATAAATATTATTGCCAGACGCAGTCCAGAAATTAGCGAATGGAGTACCGTTGACTCTATAATTACCAGTAATATTTATATCCCCGTCAATGTTAAGTTTGTAATTATTGGCAGTGGTGCCGATGCTGACATTACTGTCAAAAATAGCAGAGATATTGATAGGCACACCGAGTTGAGCAGGAATTAATTGAGGGGCGGGAGCAGAAGCAACGCCCATACCTTGCATAGTGAATAATCCAGTACTGGGCGACATATTCCAATTAATACCATCACTACTGTAGGCTAAAGATCCATTTAAGCCATCTCCGGTAGCAACAAAGCGAGTACCATTCCAAGCAACACCCCAACCAGAAGCAGTGAAAATAGAGTTGCCAATACCGGTCCAACTAATACCATCGCTACTGTAGGCAATGGTATTAGTATCACCACTACCCATAGCAACAAAACGAGTGCCATTCCAGGCAACACCAATACCCATTTGATCAAAAATACTGGTACCAATACCAGTCCAATTAATACCATCACTAGAATAAGCGATAGAATTTGAGGAACCTGCACCAACTGCAACAAAACGAGTACCATTCCAGGCAACACCAGCGCCGATGGCATCAAAAATAGAAGTACCAACACCAGTCCAATTAATACCATCACTAGAATAAGCGATAGAATTTGAGGAACCTGCACCAACTGCAACAAAACGAGTACCATTCCAAGCAACACTAACACCAAATTGGCTAAAAATACTAGTGCCAATACCAGTCCAAGTAATACCATCATTGGAATAAGCAATAGTGTTGGGAGAATTACCACTGTAATCACCACCAACAGCAACCCAACGAGTACCGTTCCAGGCAACATTGTAACCAGTAGTAAACAAAGTACCGCCAACACCGGTCCAATTAAGACCGTCGTCGGAATAAGCGATAGTATCTGAGGAACCCAGTCCAACAGCAACCCAACGAGTACCGTTCCAGGCAACACCAATAACGACATCAAGAGCGGAGGTATTAATACCGCTCCAGGTAATACCGTCCTGGCTAGAAGCAAGAGCATAACCGCCTTGACCGCCAGCGATCCAGAGAGGAGTGCGGGAAGAGCTACTACCGACATGAAGTAAAGCTTGGGGGGCAGTAATACCTATTCCCACGAATCCTGATGAAGCAAGATAAAGTGATTGAGTATCACCTAATCCTTGAAATGACAAAGAAAATGAAGAAATACCAATGTTGGTATTTTGAGTTAGAGTACCACCGAGACCAAAAGCAGAACCGTTTAGATTTAAACCATTGGTGGCGGTGTAAGTAGTTCCAGTGGGGGTGGTCCAAGATAACCCAACACCAGTACTGGTCAATACTTGTCCAGGTGCACCAGTGAAACCAGTATCAACATACATTTGACCAGACAATTTCATGGAACCAGCAATATCGAGTCGTTGAGTAGGAGCAGTGGTGCCAAGACCTAGATTTCCAGAAAAATAATTTTTGTCCTCACCAGTGGAATATATTCCCCACTTTTCGGTACTGGCACCAGACATGACATTGTATAAACCAAATTGAGTACTGGTGTGATTGGCAGTGGATTGGTTGTAAATACCGTAACCTGTATCTTCACCAAAAGTATAAATGTAATTTTCTAAACCATATACATAACTGAAAGTACTACTATCGTTGAGACTGTTGAGATTATTAACAACACCATGTAAAGCATTGCCACTAAGATCGTTGTATAGACCAGTTTGGTAACTATTGGTGTTAGTGTTGGTAGTATCGGAATAATTGCTAAAACCGGTAATATATTGTTCATTATTATCATTTGATAAAACAAAACGATTTAAGATTCCTGTTGATTCAGTGTAGCGACCATATGTAATGATATCTTGGTAAATACCGACATTGGATGAATATTCATCATTGGAGCTATTTTTAATATAGAGACGAGAAATAGTGTCATCTATAGGGGCTGGACCAGAGCCTCCAATAGTAATATTGCCATTTTTATCGATGGCTAATGATGGTTCGGTTTCGAGAGAAGTGGAATAAACTTCGAAGGCATTACCTTGAATAATTTTTAAAGCTGAAGGGAGAGAATTGAGTGTAGGTCGGTTAATAAATTGGCTGCAGCCGTCTCCACAAGATATTTTTAACCAATATCGAGGGGTTGAATCGGGAGTTAAAGTATTTGTAGTCCAGTCTTTTGGTTGTTTGAAATAAATTTTTCCATCATTAGTAAAACCATTTGATTCATCAAAAAAAGGTAGATGATAATTCCAACCACTACCATCGTAATATTCTAAATAAAAACTGGCTTTATATTGGTTGTAAGTGGCAGTGGTTCCTAAATCAAAATAGACACCAGAAAATGGGGAAGAAAAACCGATATAAAGTTCTTTACTGCTGGCTGAATAGAAATCCACATCATTTTCAACCCAAGTGCCGCTTAAGAGAGTATATGTTTTGGTAGAAATATCGTTGTTATCTGGTTTGATAGTAATAGAATTTCCTGATCCACTACTATATCCAAATTGTAATTTAGCTAAGGTGGGATTGGTCGTTCCTATTCCCACAAATCCTGATGAAGCTAAATAAAGTGATTGAGTACCACCTAAACCTTGGAATGAAAGTGAAAATGAAGAAATACCAATGTTGGTATTTTGAGTAAGAGTTCCACCAAGACCAAAAGCAGTACCATTGAGAGTTAAACCATTGGAAGCAGTGTAAGTAGTTCCAGTAGGAGTAGTCCAAGATAATCCAACTCCATTGCTGGTTAATACTTGTCCGGGAGCACCAGTGAAACCAGTACCAACATACATTTGGCCAGATAATTTCATGGAACCAGCAATATCGAGTCGTTGAGTAGGAGCAGTGGTGCCAAGACCTAGGTAACCATCTGAACTAAGAGTCATTTGGGTAGTGGCAGCACTGGTACCGAGTCCAGTACCGAAATTCAACATAGCTCGATGATTACTACTGGTGAAAGTGGTTTCAGCAACTGCTTTTATGTAGGCTTTAACGAGATTTCCACTGGTACTATCATCATCGGTTCTGAACTTTATTTCACCTAATAAATCACCGGCAGTGGTAGTTACGTTATTATTGACGAACATAATATCGCCACCGCCATTTTTATTGACTTCTAAAGAAGAACTGGTATTAGTAACACCAATACCGAGAGTGCCAGTGATGGCAATATTACCGTTGCGATTAATAGCAAATCTTTTAGCTGGAGTAGTAGTACCGGTGCTAGAGGTATATATGTAATATTCAGTACCATTAGCAGAACCGGACCAATCTTCTGAAGCTTTAGTGAGAACATAGGCACTTCTTTGATAAGCAGATCCGTTCCACCCATAAAAGCTATGATAACCAATTTCGCCGCCATTTAAGACATTACCGTTGATGTCAGAAACATTGCCTCTTTTGTAGACACGTAGACCATCAGAATAATTAGTTTGATTTTGAAAATAAAGATTGACATTGTCATAAAAATTTCCTGATTGAGCGGTAATATCATCAGTAAAATATGAATCTCCGGTAACACCGATGCCACCACTGGCAAAAAGTTGATTTATGTTAATTAAATTATTGTTATTGAAAGATACATTGCTGGATCCAGCGCTTAAAGTAAGATCACCGCTACTGGTAACAATTTCACCAGCGACACCACCGATTTCGAGAGGAGCAGTAGGGTTGGTAGTGCCGATTCCAACATAACCATTTGAGGCTAAAAATAGTGATTGAGTGCCACCTAGACCTTCAAATGATAAGGAAAATGAGGAAAGACCAATACTGGTATTTTGAGTGAGTAGACCCCCGAGACCAAAAGCGGCACCGTTGAGATTTAATCCGTTAGTGGCAGTGTATGTAGTACCACTGGGAGTAGTCCAAGATAATCCAATACCAGTGCTGGTTAATACTTGTCCTGGGGCACCTGTGAAACCGGTACCAACATAGAGTTGATTAGAAATACCAATATCACTAGCAAAAGTTTGTTTGGCTAACCAAACATTGGAAGAACCAAGGTTAAGTCTAATATCAGAACCAACTAAAGTAATCCCGGTGGAAGCAGTGTATATTTGGCCGATGGAAGAAGAATCAATCCAAGTTGGAGGAGCAGTACCATTGCTGACTAATAACTGACCGCTGGAACCAACACTGGAGGTAGCCAAGTTTGTACTAGTTGAGTAGATGATTGATCCACTTGATGGAGTTAAACCAGTTAATAAATTGAGGTTGGCAGCGGTAGCAGTGAGGAAAGTGTTACCGATTGATATATTGGCAGTGTTAAGAGTCCCACCAACATTAACATTGCCACTAGCAGAAACACTGAATCTGGAAGCATAAGTTGAAGTGCCAACGTTGAAATTTTGGAAATCAATAAAATTGTAGCCACGATTATCATTGCCAATTTGACCGAAAAAGAGATTTCCAGTACTTAAATTGGAGTTGGTAGCAACGATAGCATTGCTGGATCCGTCTCCAACAGTGTTGAATTGAATAGCACCATTAGAATTAACAGGGTCAATTTTGATATTACTGGTATCTAAACCATTGGTAGCTTTGATAAGGATAGCTTGACCTTCGATACCAAGAGTACCGGAAGTGGACTTTATAGTAGGGGAAGTTTCACCTAAGTTTAAATCCCCATTTGAATCTATAACTAGCACTGTATCTTTTAGACCGCTAGCAGATGGAGGTAAACCTTGTAAACTTTCGGAATTGATAGCATAGCCAACTGTGGCAATAGGTTGACGGGGATCCATAACTTCACCACCGGCAGTGATTTGAAGATAAACGGAAGAATTTTGAGTGAAAACGCTATCGGGGATGGTGGTACCATGGCTTTTGCCAATGGTAACAGAGAAAATACCGTTATCGTCAGGAGAAACAACTTGAGAATTGCCAGTGGCGGAAGTATAGAGAGTAGTTCCTTCACCTAAATTAGGAGTGTTAAAAAGTTCAAAAACCATGCCAATAGTAGTAGGAGAGCTGATGGGGTTGCCCGAACTATCGGTGAGTCGACCTTGAAAAGAGAGAAAACGATTGCCGTAGACCGGGCTACCAGCAGTGGTATAAGCGAGGTTTAATCTGGCTTTAGTGATAGCTTGGCGATAGAGGGTATATCCAGTACCGGCAGCGATAATCAAAAGAGAAGAAATGATGAGGTAGGTAACAAAAGATTTGGGGAGAGCAACTCGTTGGCGAATTGAGGAAATAAATTTAGTTAAAGAGAATTTGGATTTAACGACTGAGTGAGGAGGAAGTGTAAGAAATTGAGGGGGATCAATTAACTTTTTTTTGATTAAAAAATTTTGGAATGAGGTAAGAGAAGAAAGTTTGCGTTTGAGTGAAGCATCAGAAAGGGAAGTGCTTTTTAGATAAGCGACGTAGCGATCGAAATTTGATTGTTTAAAAAAATTATTGAGCAAGTGGATTTGATTTGAGCCAATCAATAAATTGTTGAATATCGTTGAGATAATTTTTGATAGTCACAGGGGAAAAGTTCTTTTTGGTAAGAAATGATTGGTATTGATTGAGAGCATCTTGAGGTCCGGGAAGTTTAGATTTTTGACTGGCTTTTAAAGGATTAGTGGAGATTAGGTGCTGATCGAGAGCAAATTGAAAGAATTTAGAGAGAGAAGAGAGATAACGATTTTTGTTTTGATCGTCGTTGATGGAACTAAGGTAGGAGGAAACAGACTCAGGAGAAAAATAATTTTCGGCAGAATTTTGAAGATAGCGATTGATGTCGGAAAGATAATTGCGAGTAGTGGAAGACGAATATGATTTGGAGATGAGCCAAGATTTAAAAGAATTGAGGACTTGAGCAGTTTGAATCATGTTATTTCCAGAGCCAAATAAAAGTGGCAGCAATAATCAAAAATGGAACTAATTTTTCAGCGACTGAAGAAAAATTGGTTTTTTGAGACTTTGATAAAAAATCAGGTTTGAAATTATATATTTTATACATGTTTATATTTGATTAACGGATAGTTAATATAACTATCTACTATTAGAAAAAGGCTGTCAAGCTCAAAATTGATGGGGTTGTTGATATATTTTGATAGTATGAAATTGATGATTTTTTAGAAAAATAGCAATTTCATAATTATTTACACGGATGGTTCACCTACTATCGTTATAGAACAAATTAATTTAATCTATATCTATTTTAAAGTGTTTAAAAAGAAATAAATGCGGAGATCTGCGGTATATCTTAAAAGATATTAAATGATGTAGTAAATTTGGTTAAATTTGATTAAAATCAAATAATTTTCAATGTTTTTTAAAAAAAATTAGGTTCAAATTTAAATAATACCTAATTACAGGAATAATTTCATGTATAAAAAATATGGTATTAATTGATGTTTAGTGAATTAAATGGTAATAAATTGAATTTATTTGTTATACTTTTTGGATTAAATACCTAAAATTTTGAGATAAAAGTTGGTTTTGAGAGTCGTTTAATAAATATTTGTGCCTTAGATAGGGGATAAAATGGATAATTAAAACCTTTAGCAATTAAATATTTGAGTGCTAATTTGAACCTGACTAAAATATTAGTATCTTGACTTTTTTATTTGTGATATTATTTATTTATAGATGAAACTACCTTTGAATAATAAACAAATGTTGATGATAGGAGGGATTGTTCTTGGTATAGCTTTGGTATTGTTTTTGTCGATGTCAGTAGTTCCAAATATTTTAGTTACTTTGACTAAAGCAGCGGCTTCGGAAAAAGTGGTAACAGCTAATTCATATATGATTGGCCAAAAAATTTTGGCTAAGGCTGATGGAGAGGACAAGTGTATTGTAAATGTGTTTCTTTTAGATAAGAATGGGCGAGGAGTGGCTGGTAAAGCGGTGGAGCTATCAGGGATGGAGAATATCGTAGGTTTGAGTCCCAGGACTGATAATATGGGTAAAATTACCTTTGAAATGACTTCTAAGACAGCAGGACAGTACAAGATATCGGCGAGTACTGCTGGTGGGCAATTAATGCAGACAGTAACGGTTACGTTTAGATAAGCTTCAATTTATTAAATTCTCGTTATCAATTTTTCCGCTCAGTCAATGTGGACGGAGCCACGTTGAAGTTCGCTGAAAAATTATAACTTCGAATTTAATATTTTTTGGCTAATAGTGATTATTAAAGCAATATATTGATATATTCGTTGGGGGAAAATTAGCAGATTGGGGATATGAGTGATAAGGGTAGGGAGAATTATTCTGGCTAGCTAAAGGTAGGGATAAAGTGAATTGGGGATTAAAATACAGCGGTAGCACACAAAAATTAAAAAAATGTTAAAAACTGATCAATTGTTATAGAAAATAACCTTGACTTTTTGAGGAAGCTGGAGTTGATTGGTGGTGGCGGTAACTGAAATGGTTTGGGGAATAGAAGAAACAATATCAAAAGTGGTTTTACCAGACTCATCAGAAATGTTTTGTTGTCGAGTAATAGTAATGGATGAGGGAAGGTTTAGACTAACGGTTTGATTGGGAACACCAAGACCACGGCCGTCCAGTAAAAAGACAGTAAGACGAATTTGTTCTTGACCATCGGCTTTGGCCTGGAGAGGTGAGGCGAAGAGATAAGAATTTTCTAAAATGATAAAACTGGTGTTAGTGGTGGCGGCACGATTAAAAATAGTGGTGGTACGGACGACTAGAAAAAGGGAAGCAATGAGAGCAAGAGACAAAAAAATAATAATAATGAGATATTTTTTTGATTTCACAATTTAATTTTAACAGCTGGATAATATTTTTTGATGGCAGGGAGGAAACGAGAGGGAGAGGGAATAAAATAGAGACGAAGTAGATAAACGAAAATAATAATAGTAAACAAAAACAGAGGAAGAAGAAAAATGAGAAAACGGTTTTGTTGTAAAAAGATATAGAAGAGTGAGGGTAGGATATAGATTAAAGTGTTGGATTTGGGAGAATAATCGTCATTAAATTTGGCTGAGGCAAAGAGTCGATAGTTGCTGGAATAGGCAGTGGGAAGATTGAGACTGTAGTGGCCGTCTTTGTCGGTGGTGGCAATGACAGAAGGGAGAGAATAAGCTTGGACTTCTTTGGGAAAAGAGATACCTTTGTCGTTAACTTTATAAAAATGGAGACTGATTTGAGAATTGGGAATACTTTGACCGGAGGTGATGACGGTAGAATTGGGATTGATTTTGTCATTTTCAAGAGAAATAGTTGGGGGTAATAAAATTGGGCCGATATCGGTTTGATAATTGGTGATGGGTGGAGAGGGGATACAAATTGGGGTGGTGTGGCGGGAATCTTGATCGGTAGAAATCAAACAAAGGTCGGAAGGGTTTTGAGGGAGGAGGGTTTTGTCGAAAATAAAAAAACCAGTAGGGTCGCTATAGGTAACGGCAAAAACTCGAGGACTACTTAACTCGACTCGGCTTTCGGGTGAAGTGTAGCCGCGGATGGTAACCCGATTTTGACCAATAGAGGCAGAGACAGAGACTGATGCAGAAGCGTTATATTCAGCAGCAGAAATATTTTTAGGAAACAATAAAAATAATAAAAATAAAAACCACATAAGGCAAAATGTCTAATATCTAATTTCTAATATCTAATAAAACAATAAACCAAAACGTTCTTTATTACTAGTTTAGAGTTTAGAAATTAGAAATTTTATACTTTTACTTTATTGATCCTTATACTTTTTCTTTAGGGTTTCGAGTTCTTTTTCGAGTTCAGCAACTTCATCAACAGATTTTGGCTGTTTGTTTTTGGGATATTTTTTCTTGATGACAATAAGAGTGATGATGATAGCGATGGCAGCACCAATTAAGATGAGTAATCTCCAGGGAATGACCCAGAAAAATAGGGTGGCAGAAATCAAGCTGCCATTGGTTCCATAAATAGCATTGAAATTGGCACTATAACGACCAAAGAGCCATTTTTTGTTGAGAGTATTTTGAAAGTCTCTGGTGGTGTAAGGGAAGATATTGGTTGGTTCAAGATTTAACTGAGCAGTCTTACCTCCGAACCAATTTTTGACAGTGATAGCACCGACTGGTTGGATATGAATATCAGAGGAATTTTTGACGGTGGTTTGAAAATCAATTGGTCCAAATTCAGAGAATGAAGGAGCAGTAAATTTTTCGACAATAGCGTTTTGTTTGATATTACCAGGGATAGTGATGTAAACCAAAGTTCCTACGTTAGCTTGGATGGAAGCACCAGTAGAGTCAAGGGAAGAGGATCGATCGGGGCGATGAACAATCATGGCATAATGACCGCCGGGAAGGGCATTTTTGGGAGGAAGAATAGTAAGAGTTAAATTTTTGGTTTCACCGGGTTTAAGTTTAATGGTTGAAGGTGAAACTTGAATCCAAGAACTGGCAGCCCAGCGATTATTAGTATTGTCAATATCATTTAAAATAGTTGGAGTACCAATATTGTCGGTAACAATAAAATCACGAACCTCAGTAGAAATGGTTCTTTCTTCTTTTGATTCGTTTCTAACTTTGATAACTTGACTGACAGCTCCATCAGCTTTGATGGTAACCTCGAGTCGAGGGGGAATAGCAGAAAGACCAATAGCAGTTTGAGCGTTTATTTTTTGAGGAGATAAAAAAAACAGAAGAAGAGGTAAGAGTAAAATTTTTTTGGTGGCAGGTTGTTTCATTTTCTTTAATTAATTAAATCATTAGAAAGTGGCGGTGGCAATATAGGCAATTTCATTTTGATAAGTGCCAGCTGGTTGAAAATTGGAGGCGGTAGCTCGATAACAAATATAAAGCGAGTCAGTACCGGCTGGAGTATTGCTACGGCTCATGATGGTTCTGGCATTGGCATAACCGACACCGAATGGCTTGTAAGTATTGGAGGCGAAGGCGATGGTGGCACCAGCACTGGTGCTTCCAACTTCCAGGGAATAACCAAACCCAGAAGCGGTATTGGTAGTCCAGGCAAGAGCAGTATTCAGATCACAGGAATTTGTAGGACAAGTAGTATCAGGAATAGTTACAGCACTACCGATCATAGTGAGTTGGCGATCCTCAAAAGTTTGAATAATATAACCGTTGGCAGCGTTGGTAGTGCATTGAATAAATTGAGCGAGATTGTTGAAACTTTGTAAATTTAGGGAACCAAAACTAACGGAGGCGCCAGTAGTATTAGGAGCTCCGACACCAACAGGAGAACCACAAAGAGTAGTACCAACTGTAGTTACACCACTATTACCAATAGAAAAAGTGATGGTAGGGTCGACAACAGCGGTAACTCGAACCGATTCAGTAACAGCAATTTTTCCGACAGTAGTATCATTGTCCAAAACAGCACCACCAGAATCAAGATGACGAACAATTATGGAATAAGTATCAGCATTAGCGTTGGCCTGACCAACAATGTGGTTAGTTGCTGGTGCAGGGTTAATCAACATACTATTACCAACACCAATAACAACACTGGCGCCAACACCGATAGGATTAGTGCCACCAGCAGAAAGAGCACAAGTAACTATATGGTAAGAATTACCCGAAATAATAGCAGTAGTTCCAACACCAGTGGCTGAAGCAACTCCAAAAGGACAGGTAACAGCGCCAGCAACCAAAGTTCCTAAGTCAAAACCAGTGGTATCCGGAGTATTGTCGGCTTGAGTAGTATTGGCAGCTTTGATTAAAAATTGCCATTGACCCCCGGTAATAGAATTTTGGGGAGTGAAAGAAATGGTATGAATAGCAGAGTGAGGAGAAATAACAGAAAGACCAGGGTTGGTGCTACCAGTTCCGAGGGCAGTATTGAGAAAAATAGCATTGGTACCAGAAACGTCGCTAACAGTGTAGACAGCAGTGCCACCAGCAGAAAGAGCAATAGATAAAGTATCACCAACAAATAAATTGTAATTAGTAATAGAGAGAGTAGTTCCAGTGGTATTGATATAGATGACCGAATTGCCGGCAGTGTTACCGGTACCGAGACGAGCAAAATAAGAAAGTTGAGCTGAGGAAAGTTGATCTTTTAAATTGGTTACTTGGGCTGATTGAGAAATATTATATTTTCCTAAGTAAAAAAAAACCGGCAACAAAAAAACTACCAACAACAGAGTTTTAAAGACATTTTTTCCCATTAAAATTTTGAACGATTTATACTATCAGAATAGGTTTTTTTATAATAAGTGTCAAGTGGAGGAAAATTAGAAAGTGGCGGTGGCGATGAAGTTAATTTGATTTTGATAAGTGCCGGCCTCTTGAAAATTGGAGGCAGTAACTCGATAACAAATATAGGCTTGATCATCACCGGAAGGAGTGGAAGTACGACTCATGATGGTTCTGGCATTGGCAGAACCAACACCGAATGGCTTAGCTTGAAAATCAACTCCGGCAGCAAAGGAAACAGGCGAACCACTAATAGCTTCAAGAGAATAACCAAATTGAGAATTGGATTTATCTGTGTCCCAAGAATTGGGGGTATTAATATCACAAGCAGAGCCAGCATCACAAACAGTATCGGGGATGGTCGTGGTACTACCAACACTAGTGATGGTAAGAGGTTTGTCTTCGTAAACTTGAACAGTATAACCATTTAGAGCATTAGTGGAACAAGCAAATCTTTGAGCTAAAGTGTTAAATTGGCCGAGACTGAGGGAACCGAAACTAACAGTTGAAGCGGTAGTTTGATTGGCACCATTTGAAAGAGTAGTGCTGCAACGAGTGTCTCCGGGAGTGCTAGTACCGATGGCATCAATATAAAAAGTTATAGTAGGATCGATAACAGCAGTAACTTGAACTGATTCAGTTAAAGCGATTTTCCCAATAGTGGTGTCATTAGTAATGACGTTATCAGAACTGTCGGTATGTCGAACAAGATAGGTAAAAGTATCAGCACTGGCATTGGCTAAACCAACAACATGATTAATACTAGGGGAGGGATTGATAAGTTTATTGGTACTACCGATAGTAATGACACCAGTATCTCCAGTTCCACTGGGATTGGTTCCACCAGTGGGTAGGGCACAGGTGATTAAATGATATGGACCGGTAGAGCCAACGCTCATGCCGGTGGTTAAAATAACAGTAGTACCGACACTAGCAGTAGCGCTCCAGGGACAAGTGATATCACCACTGGTTAGGCCGTTTAAATCAAATCCACCTTGGTCGGGCATACCATCGGCTGGTTTTTCGGCACTGACTCCGGTGGCTTTTAATAAAACTTGCCATTTGCCTTGAGTAATGGAACTTTGGGGAGCAAAAGAAATAGTATGAACAGCAGAACGAGTAGCGACTACATAAGCGCCAGTGAAAGCATTATTAGTTGCCAACCCGGTGTTGATAAAAACAGAATTTGTGCCGGCAATATCTCGGACAATGTATTGAGTGCTACCACTGGCACCAACACCATTGGTGGCAATAGCGATGGTATCGCCGATAAACAAATTGTAATTGTTGGCTGATGGAGCAGTACCAGAAGTAGTGCTGACTATAATAATACTGTTGCCGGCAGTGTTGCCGGTACCAAGACGAGCAAAATAGGAAAGTTGAGCTGAAGAAAGTTGATCGCGAAGATTGGCAACAGGAGTGGAATGGACCAATTTAGTTTTAGAGACGACAAAGAGGAACAAGAAACAACCGGCAAAAATTAAAAAAAATTTTTTCATTTTATTAATTAAAGATAGGGTTTTTTTAGGATTATTGCAAGTTCTTGAAAAAAACTATTGGAGATTAATTTTATTATAGGTTAATTATGATATAATTGAGGGTTAGATAAAAATCAATTTAGCTTTGGTTTTTGATTTAGGACTTTAAAAAAAGGAAGGGAGTAAAAATGAAAAAGGTTCATGATTTGTTGAGGTATTTTAGGAAAGGCAAAGGGATTCAATTGGTCATTTTGGGTCTTCAGGAAAATGATTTGATAAGGGTTGATTTTTTAAACAACCTAAGTAAAGTCGAATTGGAGAAATTTAAGTCAAAATTTGACAATTGGAAAAAATCAAACAAAGGTTTTCAATCAAGTTTCTTTTTTCTAGAGACGGATTTATGCGATAGACTTGAAGGAAAAACACTCCAACAGAAAAAGAAAGGAAAATGTTCTTTAACTTGGAAGCAACAGGAAAAATTTTTGGATGCTTGGCATAATAGTGGACTAAAACCGTAAAAATAATTTTGAAAGAGAAAGGAAAATAAAAATGGAAGTTTTTATGAAGGTTTTTCTGATTATACTAATAGTGATATTATTGGCTTTGGTAGGGTTTTTGGTGTGGATTATAATTGAATCTTTAAGTCCTCCAATTTTAATGCAAGGAGAAGTTTATGAAAAAGAATTTATTCCGGCTCATAATCAAGTGATGACAATTCCAATAGTAATTACTAATGGAAAAACGACATCAACAATCCTAATACCTTATATGTATTATTATTCCGATACTTGGGTAATTAGAATCAAGGATTTTCAAGGGAATAAGTGGATAACTGAAGATTTTTATGTTTCTAAAGAAGTATATGATGTAGTTAATATTGGCAATGAATTTAAGTATGAACCTAACAGAGGTGATCTAAATGATCAACCGTATACTCGAGAAAAAGTTGAAACTTTAGAAGATTAGCCTAATAGGCCGTAAAATTAAAATTTGCGGCCTTTTTTTTGCTTTATTGCAAGTTCTTGAAAAATCAGACTCTTTATTATAAAGTAGAAGGCATTATAAATTAGATTTTTAAAAGAAAAATATGAAGAAATATGTCTATTTTTTCGGCAATGGAAAAGCTGAAGGCGACAAAGACATGAAATATATTCTTGGTGGAAAGGGAGCAAATTTGGCAGAAATGACCAATTTGGGAATTCCAGTACCTCCAGGTGTAACTATTTCTACCGAAGTCTGCCAATACTATTATAATAATGGAAATAAATATCCAACTGAATTGCAATCGCAGATTGATGAGGGGTTAAAAGAATTGGAAAAAGCTACTGGTAAAAAATTTGGTGATGCAAAAAATCCACTTTTAGTATCAGTTAGATCTGGTGCTGCGGCTTCCATGCCAGGAATGATGGACACTATTTTAAATTTGGGTTTAAATGAAGAAGTAGTTAAGGGAATCGTTGAAAAAACTGGTAATGCTCGTTTTGCTTGGGATTCTTACAGACGCTTTATTCAAATGTACTGCAATGTGGTTGAAAGCATGGAACACGAAAAATTGGAGGCAGTAATCGATTCAGTTAAAGCTAAAAAAGGAATTAAAGAAGATACTAAAATGTCAGCCGAAGACTGGCAAGAAGTAGTCAAAGGGTACAAGCAGATTTATAAAATCGAAAAAGGTCGAGATTTTCCAACTGATGCACAAGAACAATTGCAGGGAGCAATCAATGCAGTTTTTGGTTCTTGGAATAATCCACGAGCAATTGTTTATCGTCAATTAAATAAAATTGATGAAACAAAAATTTTTGGAACTGCAGTCAATATCCAATCAATGGTTTTTGGAAACATGGGTGATGATTGTGGAACTGGAGTAGCTTTTACTCGTAATCCTTCTACTGGTGAAAAACAAATTTTGGGTGAATATTTGATGAATGCCCAAGGTGAAGATGTGGTGGCTGGTATTCGAACTCCAAAACATTTGGAATCTTTGAAAGAAGATAATGAAGCTGTTCATAAACAACTTTTAGATATTTTTGCCAAACTTGAAGGACATTATCGAGATATGCAAGACGTCGAGTTTACTATTGAAAATGGCAAACTTTTTATTCTTCAAACCAGAAATGGAAAAAGAACTGCACCAGCTATGGTGAAAATTGCAGTTGATTTGGTAGAAGAAAAAATGATTGATGAAAAAACGGCTTTGATTCGAGTTGAAGCTGATAAACTTGATCAATTACTTCATCCAACTCTTGATCCAAAAGAAAAAGCTAAATTTACGGCTATTGCCAAAGGTTTACCAGCATCTCCAGGAGCAGCTTATGGACAAGTGGTTTTCAATGCTGAAACTGCCGTAGATTGGGTAGAAAATGGTAAAAAAGTAATTTTGGTTAGAGCGGAAACTTCTCCTGAGGATATTGCCGGTATGAATGCAGCTTCAGGTATTTTGACTGCTCGTGGTGGAATGACATCTCATGCAGCTGTCGTAGCTCGAGGTATGGGTCGATGTTGTGTTGCTGGTTGTGAATCAATTGTAGTGATGGAAGAAGCCAAAATCTTTAAAGTAGGCGAAACCGAAGTTAAAGAAGGTGATTTTATTACTTTGGATGGTTCAACTGGTGAAGTTTTCTTGGGACAAGTTAAAACAATGGAAGCAACTCTTTCGGGTGATTTTGCTCAATTAATGAAATGGGCTGATCAAATCAGAAAGTTGGAAGTCAGAACTAATGCTGACACTCCAAAAGATGCCAAAGTAGCTCGCCAATTTGGAGCTCAAGGTATTGGTCTTTGTCGAACAGAACACATGTTCTTTGAAGAAGATAAAATTTTTGCTATTCGACAAATGATTATTTCTGATACAGTCGAACAAAGAGAAGCCGCTTTGGCAAAAATTTTCCCAATGCAGAAAAATGATTTCAAACAATTATTTGAAATCATGAAAGGTCTTCCAGTCAAAATCCGTTTGTTGGATCCACCTTTGCATGAATTTGTACCTCATGAAGACAAAGATATTGAGGCTTTAGCAAAGGAAATGGGAATTTCTTTTGAAAAACTCAAAGAAAAAGTTGAATCTCTTCACGAAGCCAATCCAATGATGGGCCACAGAGGATGCCGACTTGGTGTTACTTTCCCAGAAATCAATCAAATGCAGGTAAAAGCGATTATGAGTGCAGCTTGCGAATTGGCTAAAGAAACTGGTGAAAAAATAGTTCCAGAAATTATGATTCCATTAGTTGGAGATGTGGAAGAATTAAAATGGCTTAAAGCAAAATTGATTCCAGTTATTGAAGAAACCATGAAATCTTATGGTATTACTTTGAAATATGAAATTGGAACCATGATCGAAATCCCAAGAGCAGCAGTAACTGCTGATGAGATTGGAGCAGAAGCTGAATTCTTCTCTTTTGGAACCAACGATTTGACTCAAATGACTTATGGATTTAGCCGAGACGATGCAGGGAAATTCATCAAAGATTATTTGGCTCAAAAAATATTGACCGAAGATCCATTTAAGAGTGTTGATCAAAAGGGGGTAGGTAAACTCATGGAAATGGCAGTTAAATTGGGTCGAGCAGGTAATCCAAAACTTAATATTGGTATCTGTGGAGAACAGGGTGGAGATCCAGAGACAGTTAAATTCTGCCATAGAGTTGGTTTGAATTATGTGTCTTGCTCACCTTACCGAGTACCAATTGCTAGATTGGCTGCTGCACAAGCGGTGGTGGAAGAGAAGAAATAATATTTCTTTGAAAGCAATTTAAAACCCCGTCGAAAGGCGGGGTTTTTAGTGAAGAAAACAAAAATATCAGATAATACTTATTATTTCTGACCCTGAATTTATTTTTGGTTCTTTTATTTCGTGAACTAATCCTAATTTTTTTGCTTTTTCGGCGTCTAAATGACTTCCGATAAACATTATCTTTTGGATTTGTTTTTGATTTTTATTACAACTTTTGGCAATTATTTCAGAAATGTTTTTTCTATCTACTTGCAAACCTTTAACAAATTCCTTTAGTCGTTTTTCTTCAAAACCACCATTACCATTCCATGCTACACTGTGGATTAAAAAACTGGCATTTTCACTGCAAGTTCTTTTTGAACCACAACAATAAAGCATTGATGCAATTGAATCAACATTACCAAAATTATGAGTTTCTATATTAATTGGTAGGCTTTTGAGATAATTAAAAACTGCTATTCCAGGAGCTACAAACCCTCCAGGAGAAGAAATTAAAAGCAAAAAATTATTTTTACCTTCTCTTATTTTATTCTCTATATTTGTTATAAGAAGATTGACTGTTTGGTCATTAACTCCAGCCATAAAACGAATAACAACTTGATTTTGTTGATTGTTTGGATTATTTTGGTCCATTTTTTAGTAAATTAAACACAAAAATTCTGTTGAGAACCTGGTACAATATTTGTTGAGGGACAATAATTGTCCAAGAAAGAACGCTCTGAATTTTTGTTAATTTTGAGCGTTCTTTTATTTTTTGGTTAAAATTATTTTCATTTTTGATTTTAATTATTAATTTGGGGTCGAAATTTTTATTAAATTAACTCCCATATATTTAAATTATCATCGTTTTTATAAAAAGTCAAATTTTGTAAAAAAATTACAAAATTTTATTAATACTTGATTTTTAAAATCCAAAACGTTATAATCTCATAATTATTTTGTAAAAAAAATGTAAAATATGAAAATTTCACTAATTGAATTTTCGGTTGAAAATTACAAATTGTTTAAGCATAGAGTTACTTTTAGTACACTAGGTAGAAAAGGAAAACACACTTTTGTTAGTAATGGAGAAAATTTATATAAAACATCTCTGATTTTTGGACCAAATGCCTCAGGTAAAACAAGTTTGCTTGAATCAATTAGATTAATTAAAAATGGAAGTATTAATTCGGCCAATACTCAGGTTGGTTCGAAACTACCGTATCATGGTTTTTTGTTTTCAGATAAAGAAAATCTCCCTAGTTTTTTTGAAGTAGTTTTTTCTTTAGATAGAAATATTCTGAAATATAGTTTCTCCTTATCTAAAGACTTTATTTTAAACGAAACTTTAGTTAGAGTATTAGGTTCAGGGAAGGAAGAACCTTATTTTATTAGAAAGGGTAAAAAAATTAATTTGTTTGGTATTTTTAGTGGAAGTACTGATATTTTTAAAACAAAAACTAGGGATGATGTATTATTTTTATCTGTATCTTCTCAGTGGAAAAATGAGATCTCAATGAAGGTAGTTGAGGCTTTTCACAATTTGAATTCTATACAGGGAATTCAAACGGATGGTTATAAAGGATTTACAAGAAGAAAATTTAAAGAAGACCCTTTATTCAAGAAAAGAATTATGGATTTATTGAAAAAGGCTGATTTTAATATTACCGATGGAGAAGTTGAAACTGTCGATGTCCCAGATGATTTGATAAAACGAGCGGCTAGTGTGTTAAATATTGAAGATATTCCTAAAAAAGCCGATATATTATCGTTTTCCCATAAAAAATTTAACAAAAAAGGGGAAAATATTGGCGTTGGTAAATTAACATTAGAAGAAGAATCAGAAGGAACTAAAAAATTTTTTGATTTACTTGGTCCAATAATAGATACTCTTGATAAAGGAAAGGTATTGTTTATTGATGAGTTCGATAGTAGTTTACATCCACTTCTTGCGAAGTTTATTTTAGATTTATTTGAAAAAGAGAATCCAAATAATGCTCAATTAATAGTTACTACTCATGATACAAGTCTTATTTCCAGAAGAGATTATTTTGATAGAGCTCAAATTTGGTTTACGGAGAAAAATAAGTACGGTGTTGGAAATGTGATTTCTTTGGCAGAATTTGATAATTTAAGAAATGATACAGCTGAAATTTCTCAAAAATATCTTGAAGGGAGATTTGGAGCTGTCCCTTTTATTGAATAATTATGACCAGATCTTTCTCCAAACATGGTTTTAGAAGAAATTTTGGAGGACGATCTGAGAATAAGAAAATTTGGATTTTTACAGATGCTAAAGAAACAGAGAAGCTTTATTTTTTGGCTAAGAAAAGAGAGATTGAAGAAAATTTGGTAGTTAGGGTTGAAAAAATAAAAGTAATTTCATCGAAAGGTAAATCAACTGGAAATTTAATTAATTTTGCCGTTTCTTATATAGAACATAATAAAATTTCCAAAAATGATGAATTTTGGCTTGTTTTTGATAGAGATAAATTTGATGATTTCGATAAAGCAATTAAAAATGCTAAAGAAAAAGGTTTTCGAATAGGTTACTCTAATCCCTGTTTTGAATTTTGGTATTTACTTCATTTTGATTTTTATAGGTCAAAATTAGATGCAGATTTAGCATTCAATAAATTGAGTGAAATTTTTCAAAAAAAGTTTCAAATTAAATATAAAAAGGATCTTGATGGAGTTTATCAATTAATTAAGAAATCAGAAGAAAATGCTGTTAATAATTCTAAAAAAATATTGAAAGATATTGGTGATAAAATCCCTTTTTCGAAAAGAGTTCCATCTACAACGGTTGGATTGTTGGTAGATAGGTTGAATAGCTTAACAAAATAATTCATTATTGATCTTCTTACTGAAAGAAATGGAAATGAGGCTGGAAAACAAAACAGAAAAAGTAGGGGTAGGGGAATTGGATACTGTTTGGGGATTGATTAGAGAGGATTCGGAATGGTTATCAAAAGAAAAAGGATTGAATCATTGGAGTGATTGGTATACCCGAGAAAAAGTGGAAGAAAAATTTGAGGATTGGGATGTTTATTTGGCTTATAGAGATAATAAATTGGTGGGGACAATGTCTGTGAGTGAGAAAAAAGTTGGTTATTATTTGCAAGAGAGTATTGAGATGTTTGAAGAACCAGAAGCCAGAGCACTTTATGTTTCAATGTTGGCAGTGAAACCAGAATTTCAAGGCCAAGGGGTGGCTAGTGATTTATTAAAAAAAGCAGAAGAGATTGCCAAAGACAAAGGAATAAAATATGTTCGGTTTGATTGCCGGGAGGAATATAGTGAGTTGGTGTATTTTTATTTGAAGAGGGATTATAAAAAAAGAGGATCGTTTAACGAGGCGGAAGGTGAGAATTATTTGATGATGGAGAAGAAAATAAATTGATTTTTTGTATTATAGGATTTTTTATGATATAAATTGCAAGTTCTTTGACAAATGGAATATCTTTGACGTTTAAAGACGGAATGTGTTTACAGAAAATTGTAAACAGTTTCCGTTTTTAAACGGGAAAATTTTTTGGAGGTTTGAGCTATGTTAAAAAATGAATGGGTAGTAATCGGGGTCATAGTTTTGTTATTAGTGGCGGCTTTGGTCTACTTTGTATTGAAGGGATGGAAGCGTCGACACTACATCCATCTTATTGAAAAAATGGAAGGCCGGTTGCAAGATGTTTTGACTATTCCAGACGAATTAAAAAATGCCTATCCGCAGAATTATTTTGGAACTTGGACTGAAAAATTGACAATGGAAATGAGGTGGTTATCTTCACAAAAAAGTGATCTAGAGTCAAAAACGAAAGAGATGAATTCCGATGATTGGAAACAAATCAAAGAGGAAATCGGCAAGTGTAAAAATCTGCTGGATGATTTTTCTTATTATTTGTGGGATGCGAAAGAATCTTGGGAACTTGGTCCTGAACATCTGAAAGAAATGAAAAGTCATTTGGATGACATGGAAAGTAGAAGTGATTTGTCGGAAGAGGACAAAACCAAGCTGGACAACTATAGAAAAGAATACGCGAAAGTCCAAGCATTGATATCAGATCAAGGTACGGATTGGGTAGCTGTATGGGAACTCGGTACAGAAGCAATGGATAATTACGCACTTCGATACAAAGAATATGAGTCGAACGAAGATGATCAGGACACTTCGGCTTTGGATGAATCTCGGGAAAGAGCAGATGAATTGGCTATCAGATTGGGAGTTTTGCGAGCCGGAGGAAAAGTCAAATTTTTCGATGAAGAACGCGAACTTTCCGACGATGGGTACATGTTTGCCCTAATGGAAATACCCGCAGGTGAAAACAAAATGTGGGTAGTCTTCTATCCCAATGATGATTGCAATACTATTGTTCTGGTTTTTAGCCAAAAAACTCCATGGAATATTTTGTGGGAAATAAAGACTGATATTGATGAATTCTATGATGGTGATGAAGGAGAACTGTATGGTGAAGAAGATGATTGTCCGGCATACGTTTGGGAAGATGGCAGTTATGATGAAGATGAGATAAGGCAAGACCTTGTCAGAGCAGCAGAAGCGGACTCTGATTGGGTGTTGTTGTCTCAAAGTTTTTAAAAAAAATGAAAGGGAGGGAAATTAGGAATGTATGAACAACAGGCGAGAAAGTTGGCTAAGGCAATCCTGACTTTAGACAAACCAGAGTTTCACTTGATTCGTGGCGCAGATCTTCAACCGCCAGTGGAAAACTACAATATAGGCAAATACAATGGAGTGAATTTTGTGGTTTTGGTGTCTGTTCATTGTTTGGTTACCACTGGATATAGGTTTATTGAAGTGATGATTCACATGACCGATGACAATGGAAAAATGGCTGAATCTGAAGCAATAATTGATGCTTACAAAACTTTGGTGCCAGAACTTACTCCGGTTTTCAAACAAAAAGATCAATATTGTCTATCTTCAAAACAAGAGGCAGTAGAGACTTGGTGCTATCTTTTGTCAACTGACAAAGAAATTTCCAAAGAGACAAGATCTCACGAGGTTCGCTCAACGAGAGTTTTTTTGTGAAAGTTTTATATCACTCAAGCTGAGAAATTGAATCGATTTTTCGATTTGGTTTTTTTGGCTTGAGTGATATGTTGTTCTATAAATTTGTATTTATACTGATGAGTCCTGAGAGGACGAAAACAACAAGAAAGGTGATGATATCATTAAGGTGATGGAAAAATTAATGATAAAAAAGGGAAAATGGAGACATTACAAGGGTGGGGAATATGAAGTTTTAGGGATGGCGATTCATAGTGAAACACTTGAGGAAATGGTGATTTATAAAAATAAAGAAGGGGTGGTTTGGGTAAGGCCGGCGAAGATGTGGAATGAAGAAGTGAAATGGGAAGGGAAGAAAGTAAAAAGGTTTTTGATGGTATAATTGCCCTGTTTTAGGTTTTTTATGAACTTTAACAAAAAAAATAGGTGAAAAGGAGAGTCTGAAATGAAAAAGTTTTTGGTGGTGGTAATGGTCTTCTTGATGGTGATGACATGGGGCGTGGTTTTGGCTGATGGTGTTTACCCGACGCCAGGTCCAAATCTTTATGTCAACGATTTTGAGGGGTTATTGACGGAGGATCAGATTCAGGAACTGAATGATATTTTGGGTAATTTGGACAACAAAACAACGATTCAAGTAGCGGTGGTGACAATTGGTTCTTTTGGTGGTCAAACAGCAGAAGATTATGCAATTGGAATCGGCAATACTTGGGGAGTGGGACAGAAAGAAAAAAATAACGGGGTTGTTTTTTTACTTTCTTCCAAAGAACGCCAGGTATATATTCGATTTGCTGAAGGACTCAAAAGTGATCAAAACCAAAGAAAAATGGAAAAC
>Ga0265297_10002943_pt1 | contig 32522 bp, 20 predicted proteins | sample Munlanlwell13791_FD_192502 | JGI IMG/M metagenome (GOLD analysis project Ga0265297, IMG submission 192502) | Leachate microbial communities from a municipal landfill in Southern Ontario, Canada - Leachate well 137-91 | ecosystem: Engineered > Solid waste > Landfill > Unclassified | place...
TGGATTCGATTACCGCGGTCACCTGGATCAGGGCGATCAACAAACGCTATGGCTTAGCTATCGGTGCGACCAAGGTTTACAGCTATCCGACCTTGGCCGAGTTTTACCAATACCTGTTGAAGTCGGGAAGCCAACAAGGCCTGTTCCAAAATCAGGAGCAGTCTCAACAGGCAGTTGCTGCGACAACGACAGAACAGCCGCGCAAGCAGGCAAGCGAACCGGTTCTGGTTTGTTCATTTGCATTGGCGAGTCCTGCTGATTGGCAGCCCGTTGAACCGGAGCCGGAGGCGGTCACTGAGCAGCCGGTCCGTGCTGAGAGCGCGGCGCAGTCCGAGCCGCAGCAAAACCGCAATCAAAATAGCGCAACCCAGTCGATTGCAATCATCGGCATGGCCGGGCAGTTCCCTAAAGCCGATAACGTGACGCAATTTTGGCAGAATCTGGTGCACGGGCGCGAGTGTATTTCGGAGATTCCGCCGACGCGCTGGTCGGTTGACGAATATTACGATCCAGACAGGAATGCGCCCGGCAAAACCGTGTGCAAACGCATGGGCCTGCTCGATGATGTCGATGTATTCGATCCGTTGTTTTTCAACATTTCGCCGTCGGAGGCGGAATATATGGACCCGCAGCAGCGTTTGTTCTTGCAGACCAGCTGGAGTTGCATTGAAGACGCCGGTTATAACCCGTCCGATCTGTCGGGCAGTTTGTGCGGCGTATTTGTCGGTTGCACGGCCAGCGATTACAGCCAGCTGATGGCCGGTCAGGCGCAGTGCGCACAGGCACTGATGGGCGAGTCGGTCTCAATACTGCCCGCGCGTATTGCGTATTTCCTGAATTTGCAAGGGCCTTGCCTGTCCATCGATACTGCCTGTTCCTCGTCGCTGGTCGCGTTGGCCAGCGCGTGCGACAGTCTGGTGCTGGGGCATAGCGACCTGGCATTGGCCGGCGGCGTGTATGTGATCAATGGCCCGGAGATTCATGTCAAAATGAGCAAGGCCGGCATGCTGTCGCCGGACGGCCGCTGTTACAGCTTCGACCAGCGCGCAAACGGTTTTGTCCCCGGCGAAGGCGTGGGCGTGCTGTTGCTGAAACGGTTGGAGCAGGCTGAGCAGGACGGCGATGATATTTACGGCGTGATTCGCGGCTGGGGCGTCAACCAGGACGGTAAAAGCAACGGCATTACCGCGCCGAACCAGGAATCGCAAACCCGTCTGGAAACCGGTATTTACAAAAAATTCGGCATCAACCCGGAGCATATCCAGCTGATTGAAGCGCACGGCACCGCAACCAAGCTGGGCGACCCGATTGAAGTGGACGCGTTGCGCGAATCATTCCGCCAGTTTACCGAGCGGAAGCATTTTTGCGCACTGAGTTCGGTAAAAAGCAATATCGGCCATCTTGCCACTGCCGCCGGTGTTTCCGGCGTGATCAAATCGGTGCTGGCCCTGCAACACAAGCAATTGCCGCCGACGATCAATTACCAAGCGCTGAACGAGCATATCAATTTAGAGGACAGCCCGTTCTACGTGAACACGCAGTGCAAACCGTGGGACGTGCCGGTCGGGCAAAAGCGCCATGTGGCAGTCAGCTCATTCGGCTTTAGCGGTACCAACGCCCATATCGTGCTGGAAGAGCCTTTACCGAAGGCTGCGGCCGCAGTTGCGGCAGATACACCGGTATTGCTGGTGTTATCGGCAAAAAGCGGGCAGCAATTGGCGGTTTATGCGCAGGCAGTCAGCGACTATCTGGCCGATCAATACAACAGCCGGGAAATAAGCCTGAGCGATATGGCTTGTACCTTTCAGGTCGGCAGGGTGGCGCTGAATCATCGTCTGGCGGTTGTCGCGAACACCGCTGACGAATTAAGAGCTAAGTTATCAAATTACGCGTCAACCGGCGCAAGCGATCAGGATTGTTTCAGCGGCGAAGCCGGCAAAAAGGCCGGAGCCGTAGACGGTTCAATTCAGGGGACGGTTACAAAACAGCAACTCCGGCAATTGGCCGAACGCTGGGTTATCGGCGAAACGGTTGATTGGCCGTCGTTATATCGGCCCGGACAGGCGCGGCGCAAGCACGGCTTGCCGACCTATCCGTTTGCTCGCGAACACTACTGGATACCGGAAATTGAAGCTGTCGAAGACATAGTTGATAGCAAGCCCTGCCGCAGCAGCGAAACGCCGGTGATAGACAGCGAACTGTGGCGCGGCAGCGAGTTGCCGGACACGATTGATTGGAAAAACAGCTTACAGCATTATCAGGACAAACGGGTTGTTGTTATCTACGCCGATGACGGCGAACGCCGGGCATTCAACAACCTGTTGACGCAGTTGAAGCAGGCGTCCGGTCTCGATGATTCTTCGAATGTGCGTTATTGCGCCGTCAATGAAATCAACGCGGGATTGGCAGCAAAGCGGCCCGATTGCTTGTTATTTCTGGGCGCGCAGCAGATCGATACCTCGGCGATTGTGCAATGCCTGAAACTGTTATCCGGGCAAAGCGGCGGCGGCCTCGTGGACATCGTATTTTTTATGCAGGCCGACCCGGTCGCGGCCGACCGGCTGGCAGACTTGATCAGCAAAGCCGTCAAACCTGAACAGTCGCGCTGTGTGCTGGTTACTCAGGATGAGTGCAGCGACCTGAACGCGGCAATGCAGCGCTGGTTTAGGGAATGGCTGGCTTTCGGCGCGCAGACTGAACCGTCCGGCAGGTTGAGCCAAGTTCATTATGCCGCAGGGCAGCGTCTGGCTCGGAACGGCAGCGTCGAACGGGGCGCGGAGCATATCTGCCTGATTAACAAGGAATGGCTGGCAAGTCAGCCGCAACCGGCAGCGAATCCGGCCGAGCGCGGCACTGTGCTGATTCTGGTCAACCATGAGTCCCTGCAAATTGCCCGGAAACTGCTTGAACCGGAAGATTTTAACAAAGTCATTTTGATCGGCGACAACAGCGTACTGCCTAGCCAAATCCAGAACTCGATCAACTACAAGGATGCCGAATCGGTCAAAATCAGCGCCCATATCCTGATCGACCAGTACGATAATATTAGCCACATTATCGATTTGAGCGATCTTTACGATACGGCCAAAGACAACGATGCCGACAATCCGGGCAAGACCGTTTTCTATCAAACCCTCATCGGCACCTATAACGACATTGCGATTTTGTATTTCACCAAAGGCTTGCAGCATTTTCAGTGCAAGAAGATGAGCCTGGCGGGTGCCAAGTTTGCCGGACTGGTTAAAATGCTCAGCGCGGATTATCCGCATGCCAGCGCCCGCTTCATCGACATTGACCAATCAGCTTACGATCAGCCCGGATCATTAAGGCAAATCATCATGCAGGAGTTTGACGCCGAATTGCAGGAGACTGAGCTGTGCTACCGTAACGGGCAGCGTTTTGCGCCCGTCCTATCGGCTGTTGAAGCCGGAGCCGGAGAGGCATTGCCGATTGCGCAGGACGGCGTCTATGTCATCAGCGGCGGAACCAATGGCGTCGGACTGGAAATCGCCAAGTATCTTGCCGCCAAGGGCTGCAATAAGCTGGTGCTGATGGGCATTACACAACTTCCGCCCAGAGAAGCCTGGCCGCAGGCAGTCAATAACGATGACTTGTCTCCGTATGTCAAAAATAAACTGCTAGAGCTGATTGAACTGGACAAGTCGGTCGAGCATCTTCTGATTTATACCGGCTCGATAACCAGTCAGCATTCGTTGAGGCGGTATTTCAGAAAAATCCGCGGAAGGCTGGGGCCGATCAGGGGAATTATTCACAGCGCGGGCGTTTATTCGGATTCGGACAACCCCGGCTTTGTCAGCAAGGACCTGAAGCGGATGCAGCAGGTCTGGGAGCCTAAAGTCAACGGCCTTGAATGCCTGCATGCGCTTTTCAAGGCGGATGCACTGGACTTTTTTGTGTCGTTTTCGTCGATGACCGGGCTTATGCCGCATCTGGCCCGCGGCGCCGCCGATTATGCGATGGCCAATTCGTTTGTCGATTTTTTCACTGCCTATCAGCGTCATCAAAACAACAACACCTGTTACAAAACCATCATTTGGTCGGACTGGAACCAGACTGGAGCCATCACCCGGATTGCCGATGAAAGAGTTGCTGCGATAAAAGATAATTTCCACCGGCTCGGCATGCGAACATTTTCCAATCAGGAAGGCTGGGCGCTGTTCGAGCAGGCGATGGCATGCACGGAGGACAGCCGAGTGTTCATCGGCTATCTTGATCGGCAGCAGTTTGAGCAGGTCAGGCCGCAATTGCTGTATGCGAACCTTAATGCCGGAGAACCGGTAAAACAGGTTGTGGCGGCCAAGGCCGAAACGTCTGCTGAAACCATCCCGGAAAGCTCAATTCTGCATCATTTGGATCAATGGGAAGCTGAAAAACGCTCGGGGCTGGAAGTGCCGGTTTACCGGATCACCGATGTGATCAGTCTGGATGAGATCAAGCTCCTGGAACCGAACCTGATACATCGGATACACAAGTTGCTGTTTGCGGGCGTAGCACAACAGGTAGTCCAGGAACAATCTGTTGATTTGACGCAGGTGATTATAAATACCCTGCTGGAAGTGCTGAAACTGAAAAACTTTGATCCTGCCCAGCCGTTCCAGAATTACGGGCTGGATTCGATCTCGGCGATGGTGCTGGCAACCCGGCTGGAGAAAAGACTGAAACAGCCGGTGCAGCCGCAATGGCTGATCGATTTTTCCACGGTTGAAACGCTGTCCCGGCATTTAACGGCGCAGAACAGCAAGTCCCTGTTGGAATAACGGTTACCGCCCGAATAAAAACACACCATGACACAAACGATAGAACAGCTACTGGGCATTCAACCAGCCGCGCACAAGCCGAAGCCAGCGAAGGCGGACATCAAGTTCAGTTTTCTGTTTTTTTCGGATGTGCGGAAAGATATTCCCGATGCGGAAAAATACGCTTTTATGCGGGATATAACGCTGTTTGCTGACCGGGAAGGTTTTGAGGCGGTTTATCTCCCGGAACGACACTTCCATGAGTTCGGCTCGATTTACGCCAACCCTGCGATCATGGCGGCGCATTTGATACCCCAGACAACACGCATCCGCTTCAGGACCGCCGGTATTTCGCTGCCTTTGCATCATCCGGCCGAAGTGGTCGAATGGTGGGCCATGAATGATGTGCTGTCGCAAGGCCGCGTCGATCTGGGTTTCGGTTCAGGCTGGAATAAGCCCGATTTTATTTTGTCGCCGGAAAGTTATGAAAACCGGCGGCAAATATGCAGCGAAGCCATCTCGGTCGTGCAAAAGCTGTGGCGCGGCGAAACCGTTTCTTTTGCAGGACCCGGCGGCGAACAGATACCGATTGCGGTTTACCCTCGTCCGCTGCAACCGGAACTGAACGTCTGGCTGCTGGTTACGCAGAATGACGAAGGTTTTATTCATGCGGGCAAACAGGGCTATAACATTTTTACCATGCTGTACGGCAATAATCTGGATGCGATGCAAAAAAAGATTGCGCTGTACAGAAACGCCCGGCAGGAGGCGGGGCTTGATCCTGACAAAGGAGTTATCACATTAATGCTGCATACCTTGATGCTGCAAGATAGGGGGCGCGTGCAGCAGGCCGTGGAAGCGCCTTTTAAAGGTTACATAAAAAGCTCGCTGGATGCGCATCTGAAAGCGGCCGTCGATCAAAACGGCGGCACCCCGCTCAGCGAAGCGGAAAAAGGCAAAATGCTGGAATACGCCTACCAGCGTTACTTTAAAACTGGCGCAATTTTCGGCACTGTTGAAGACGGCCGGGATATGGTCGAGCAGGCGATAGCTGCCGGTGTCGATGAAATCGCCTGTCTGGTCGATTTTGGTGTGGACTATTCGGTGGTCAGGGAGTCTCTGGCTTATCTTAAACGGTTGACGTCTAACTACTGCTGAGGCGTTTCTTTGAGACGACGACTACATCGTGTTTTACAGGGGGATAAATAATGAAATCAACAAACAGGGAAAAGCTGGAACGGCAAGGATATTGTATTGTTAGCAACTTATTTGATCAGTCGATGATCGAAAAAATCAGCCAATGGTGCGATAAGGCGCTGGAGACTGTTTCTGAAAACCATCGCGCCCAGTTCAAGTCCCAGGGTTGTCTGGTCGATATATCGGACTATCCTGATTTCTCGGAAATCATCGGCCACGAGGCGTTGGCGGCACTTTTTAACGAGCTGGATTTAGGCGGCCATGTATTCAGCAGCGGTTCTATTATCAGCAAACCGCCCGCCAGTCCGCCGCTGTTCTGGCATCATGACTGGTGGGGCTGGGATGATCCGCTTTCCTATACTGACCGGATTCCCCAGGTCAACATGATGATTTACCTTTCCCCGACTTCGCCTGACAATGGCTGCCTTCGGGTTATACCCGGCAGTCATCATCAAAAGCACCCGATTCATGAAGTCCCAGCGGTATACGGTTCATCTATGTCCAGAGTGGAGAACCTCGAGCACCCGCTTTATCAATCGTGGGAAGGGGAGGTTGCAATCGAGGTTCAACCGGGCGATGTTGTCGTCAAGGATACGCGTTTATTGCACAGCGCCTACGCCAACACGTCGAATGAAAACAGAACTTTGCTGAGCCTCAACTTCAATCCTGATTTTTCCGACCTGCCTGCCGGCATGCAGGCCAGAATAAAAAGCATTTTCATGCGGGAGAGGGAATTCGATGGGTGCATTGTCCCGAACGATCTGCTTATGGTTCAGTGGCCTGAACGGCAGAGGAAAAAAATAGAACATCTTTTCCCGGCATGTGCGGAAGAGGTTCGGCCGCTTAACTTCAACTTTAGTCCTGACCTGGATTTATTAAACGGAGCCGGGCATTCATAGAAACGTGCATAAAATAACATGAGCCCGTTTTATTTTTAAACCATGAAGGGCATGAAGGACATGGAGGATTTAAATCTTCATGTCCTTCATGCTCTTCATGGTAATTGCTATACATGTTCTTAGGCAGATTGGTAGCTTAAGAATTACCCGTTTGGCGAGTTTACCGATGAAAAATAACCAACAAGCAAAGCCGCCGCATTTCAACCTCGATCAGCTTCGTTCGAAATATCGCGAAGAACGGGATAAACGCCTGCGTCAGGAAGGTAACGATCAATATATAAAAATAGGCGGCCGGTACGCGAGTTTTCAGGAAGATCCTTATACGGCTATACAGGCGCGCGAACCGTTGCATGATGAAGTGGAGGTATTGATTGTCGGCGGCGGTTTCAGCGGTTTGCTGGCGGCGGTTCGGCTGAAGGAAGCCGGCATTGAGGATGTCCGCATTGTCGAACGCGGCGGCGATTTCGGCGGCACCTGGTACTGGAATCGTTATCCCGGCGCACAATGCGATATTGAATCCTATATTTACCTGCCGTTACTTGAAGAGATCGGCTATATCCCCAAACAAAAATACAGCAATGCGCCGGAAATTTTTGCCCACTCCCGCGCCATTGCTGAACATTACCGGCTTTATGATAAGGCCTGCTTGCATACCTCGGTGACCGAACTGCGCTGGAATGAGACCTTATTGCGCTGGGTCGTTGCCACGGACCGAGGCGATAGCATGAAGGCGCGGTTTATCTGTCTTGCCGACGGCCCGCTCAGCCAGCCTAAACTGCCTGGCATAGCAGGCATCGAAACTTTTCAAGGCAAGATGTTTCATACCAGCCGCTGGGACTATGGTTATACCGGCGGCGACGCAAACGGCAAGCTGGACAAACTGCATGATAAACGGGTCGGCATCATCGGCACCGGGGCCACCAGCATTCAGTGCATTCCCTATCTTGCCGCGTCTGCCCGGCAATTATATGTTTTCCAACGCACACCTTCTTCGGTCCTCGTGCGCGACAACAAAGCCACTGATTCCGAATGGGCGACAACGTTGAGTCCAGGCTGGCAGCAGGCGCGCATGAAAAATTTTAACCGGGTCACTTCCGGCATCGATCAGGACGAGGATCAGGTTAATGATGGGCTGACTAACATCATGCGTAACTTAAGCAATCTCCCGAAGCATCATCAGCGGGAACAACTGCCCGCGGAAGACATGGAAAGGCTGTCGGAAATGCTTGATTTTGAACAGATGGAACAGGTCAGGGCGCGTATCGACAGTGTCGTAACCGATCCCGAAACAGCCGCCGCACTTAAACCGTGGTACCGCTTATTTTGCAAAAGGCCCTGTTTTAATGACGAGTATCTTCAGGTTTTTAACCGGCCCAATGTCAAACTGGTGGATACCCAGGGCAAAGGCGTGGCGCAGCTTAGCGAAACAGCGGCCATTGTCGGCGATCAAAGCTATGATCTGGATTGCCTGATTTTCGCCACCGGTTTTGAGGTGGGCACCGCCTATCCCAGACGTTCAGGCTTTGAAGTCTATGGCCGGAACGGTTTGACGCTGACCGAGAAATGGGCAGACGGCATGCGCACTCTGCATGGCCTTCAGACCCGCCATTTCCCGAATTGTTTTTTTCTGGGCATGACCCAGGGCGGCTATACCGCCAACTACACGCATATGCTCTATGAGCAAAGCGCGCATATTGCCTATATCATCAGCGAGGTAAACAAACAAAACATGCAAGCTGTTGACGTGACCCAGGAAGGGGAGGAGCAATGGGTTACTGTCATCAACAGCTTTGCCGCCGCCGGCCTGAAATATTATCAGGAATGCACTCCCGGTTATTATAATAACGAGGGCAAACCGGGCGAGGGCAAGACCGCCAAAATCGCCGGCTTTTACGGCGGCGGCTCGGAGGCGTTTTTTCAGATATTGAACGATTGGCGGGAAAAAGGGACTATGGAAGGCGTTTGTTTAATCAGCGGGAAAACCTAGTTTTTTTCATCCGCAACCTGTAGCGTTGCGGTGCTGCCCGCCATAATGCCGCCGTCGATTATCATTTCCGAGCCGGTCACATATCGCGACTCATCGGAAGCCAGATATAAGACATTGTAGGCGACGTCAAGCGGCGTCCCCATTTCGTTCAGCGGAATGCCTCTTTTCACAAAATTCAGCGTTTTTTCTCTTTGTTCCGGCGTGTCGCCCATTACACTGTCCCAGATGGGCGTGTAGATGGCGCCAGGATGAAGCGAGTTGCAGCGGATTTTATAGCCGTATTGGGCGCAATAAATCGCCACGCTTTTGGTCAAATTACGCACCGCGCCTTTGCTTGAGCAATAGGCCGCGGTTTGCGCCATCCCGACCATGCCGGAGCGTGATGACATATTAATGATGGAGCCTCCCTGCGCTTTCATTAATTCAATGCCGTATTTGCAGCCTAAAAATACGCCGTCCAGGTTGACCGCATGTATCGTATGCCAGTCTTCAAGCGACATATGTTCCACATCCTGAGGCCGTTGCTCGAATTCCTGTTCAAAACCGGAAACTCCGGCATTATTAAACAGGATGTCCAGACGGCCATACTGCTGGCGGATGATCTCGCAAACCGTCTGCCAATCGGCTTCTTGGGCAACATCCAGATGGTGATAACAGGCTTGCGGGCCGATCTCCTTTGCCACAGTCCGCCCCAGATCATCAAGAATATCGACAATAATGACGAAAGCGCCTTCGCTGGCAAGCAGTCTGGCCGTTCCAGCACCAATCCCGCGGCTTCCCCCGGTAATGAGTGCAATTTTGTCTTTTACTCTGGGCATTTGTGAGTCCTGAAAAATGAGCGTGGGGCTGTATGATTAAAAAATAGGTCGGAGAGCAGCGAAAAACCAATGCAGTTAAGTTAAGCCGCTCGTGGTGACCTGTCGAACCATGAGCGGCCGCGGCAAAATAAAACCTCAGTTCGCCTGATTACGCAGGAGTGGCGGCATGCTTGACCGGTTCCACCTCATCCAGCGCAAAATAGCCGTTATAGCCTTGCATGTAGACGGCGGCGCGGTGCCCGAACAATATGACAGCCTGGGTTTTGGTTGTCAGTATTTCGTCGTAACCTTTTGCGCTAACCTGAGTGCCGATGGGATACGATTGGTTCCAGTCGTTTACTATTTGCTGCGGCGTTTTTAAATCTTGTTCGGGGGCGGCCTGGACAGCGGCTTGGTTGTTTGCCGGTTGGGGCGTCGGGCGGGGTTGACTGCTTTGCACCGTGGTATTCGGCTTGAACCGGCTTTTTATGCTACTGATCAGTTTGGTCAGTACGTCGCCGGGGCCAAGTTCGATAAACTCCATGTCGCCTTGCTGTAACAGAAAATGCATGCTGTCCAGCCAGCGCACAGACTGGGTAAGTTGATCCGCCAGGTTCCGGGCGATTTTGTCGGGCTGATAGGGCAGGGCGTGAATATTGGCAATGACCGGGATTTTCGGAGCAGTAAAAGTGAAGCTATCCAGAAATTGGCTGAATTCGTCCTGTATCGGTTGCATATAACGGGAATGAAATGCGCCGCTGACATTCAGCGGGATAAACATGGCCTGTTCCTGTTCGAAATAAGTCTGCGCATTCTGAATATCCGCTTCCAAACCGGAGATGATAGTTTGGGTCTGGGCGTTATAGTTAGCGATATCGATGGTCGAGAGTCCGTTATCGGCCAGTATAGCGGCGATTTTATCCGCGGCCAGGCCGATAACGGCCGCCATCGCGCCTTTAGGGGCTGTGCTCATCAGTTCGCCGCGTTTTTTGACCAACTTAAGGCCGTCCTCAAAGCTGAACGCACCGGCGCTTTCCAAGGCGTTATATTCCCCCAGGCTGTGGCCTGCGACAAAATCCGGGTGTTCTGAGTTTTTTAGTTGCTGCCTGTAGGCAAGCGCGTTAACAACATAGAGTGCGGGCTGGGTGTATTGTGTCCGGCCCAATTGCCGGTTCGGGTCTTGAAGGCAAAGCTCCTTGATGGAATAACCTAAAATTGCATCCGCTGCTGAAGTAAGGTCAGGAAAAGCGTCGAACAGGTTTTCACCCATGCCGATATGTTGCGAGCCTTGGCCGGGAAACAGGTAAGTTTTCATTTTTATGTTGCCGTTATTGGATTAACAAACAGATGCAGCGGTTGTGGCACGGAGTATAACAATTAACTCTGGATCTAACTAGGTTCTGTTGGCGTTTCATCCCAACCATAAAAGTGCCGGGGAAACGGTAGAGAGTGTAAAAATTTCCGTGTAAACCGCCGTTAAAAAATCTCTGGAAATCGATCTCCCTATAAAATCATAAACTGATTCAGGACAGGCTTTTAGTCACGGATTGGCACCGACCATTTTTTGGCAGTCCGTTCGATAGCTAAAAACACCGCTTTCATCGCCGAATGATTGCTAGGAAACAGCCGGAGCTTGCCGAACATGCATTCGACGGCATGCCGCACTTTATCAGATTGCACGTAAAACCCCTTCCTTCAGGTGGGGGATGTAAGTGTGCTCTTGATTTTACAGTGATAATTATTTACTATAAAAACATGATTGCAGCCACCAAAATACGCATATATCCAAACACACAGCAAGTTGAAAAACTGGCTAAGGCGTTCGGTTGTGCGCGGTGGTTGTGGAATAACAGTCTCAACGAAAGCCAGAAAACTTATCAAGAGACGGGTAAAGGATTGGGGCATTTTGCCTTGAACAATAGATTGCCTGAGCTTAAACAATCGGTTGACTGGCTGGGTGAAACCCATAGCCAAGTCTTGCAAGCTGTTTGTTTGAACTTGTCCCGTGCTTTTGTGAACTTCTTTGAGCGTCGGGCAGCCTATCCCACTTTCAAAAGCAAGCACGGAAAGCAAACTATTCAATATCCGCAAGGCGTGAAGATTATCGAAGGCCGTAAGCTGTTTCTGCCTAAGATCGGTCACGTCAAAGCCGTTGTGCATTGTGAAATAACGGGAACGATCAAAACTGTCACCATCAGTAAAACGCCAACGGGCAAATACTTCGCGTCTATCCTGACTGAAAACGGGCTGGACGCACCTATCATTTCCTTTGACGGCAAGATACTGGGTATTGATATGGGCTTGACGCACCTTGCGATTACTAGCGATGGCTCTAAGTTCGACAATCCGAAGCATGTAGCCAAGGCTCAAAAGAATCTGAAACGTAAACAAAAGAAGCTGTCGCGCAAGATGAAGGGCAGCAACTCCAGAAACAAAGCGCGTATTCTGGTGGCAAAGGCGCATGAAAAAGTCGCCAATGCCAGAAAAGACTATTTGCACAAACTTTCTCGTCGGTTGGTGAATGAAAACCAAGTCATCGCCGTCGAGAATTTGTATGTAAAAGGTATGATGAGGAATCACTGTTTGGCTAAGTCCATCGGTGACGCAGGCTGGGGAGCGTTCACCGGAATGCTCAAATACAAAACCGAACAGGCAGGCAAGGGCTATATCGAGGTTAATCGCTTCTTCCCAAGTTCTAAAGCCTGTTCGTGTTGTCTGCATGTTCAATCCTCTATGCCTTTGACTATCCGCTCATGGCGGTGTGATAAATGCGGCTCTATCCATGATAGAGACATCAATGCCGCCCAAAACATCCGTAATGAAGCGCAACGTATGATAGCGGCGGGAATCGCCGGTACTGCTAACCGAGGCACTGTTAGCCAAGTCAGGGGACGTAAATCTTCTGTTCTTGCTCGTGCCATTGACGTTAGAAGCCCCGTCCTTTAGGTCGGGGTAATTCACAATGCTTAGATTCAAGCAATCGCAAGCGCAAGCTTCTCTTGCACTTGCGGCTCCAAATCTACCCAGATATCAATCCCATCAAGATGTTGGCAATTGATCGGAGTAAGCAGGGGTTGGGCATTTTCAAGAATCCAGGCAACATCCCAATTATCAATGTCACCCAAGCGCAGACATTCCTCGGAAATCCGATGTTGGTTGGCATTATTCAGCCTGTCTTGGTAGCTGATTGAACCTTTGATCGCAACCAAATTGGCTACGCCAACAATTTGCCCACTGCCTTGATTAATCAAGGCAACTAGCCCAGGTTGATTGGTACTGCCTGAGCGCATTTCCCAAGTCGCCGTGCCGGCCAGTATGTTATCGACATGAAGACTATCAATGACCAAACCTTTAATGGCTACGTTAGTAGCTTCAATGCTGCTTTTTGGGGCCAAAGGACTATCAGCTGCTAAGCGGGTCTTGGATTCATCCAAGTGATTAACAGCCATTTAATTAATCGACTCAAGACAGGATTCACTGGCGCACACTGTACCGAATGTCGCCATACGCTGAAATAACTTTGCCAATGCATCATAATCAGCGGCCTTAAAACACAGACTACATGGCCCATCATTTCCAGGAAAAATCGGGGAATTTTTATAATTGATGCTGGAATCAAGGTTCTTTTTCTTCCGGCAATTAACGTGCTCTTGAATGCCGTCGGTAGCAGAACCCCCATTTTTGTTGAATACATCCGGATGCACAACAACTTGAAAATAACCGCGAATGCCGCCCGTTCCTCCCGGCCTATCATTCCTGACATAAACAGCCGGATTCAGCGGCTTGGAATAAAAAATCGGATTTTTCACGCACCGATTTTCGCCATTGCCTTTCAATTGAACAGCAAAGCCTTGTTGTGAGGTGATATCGATAATGCGTTGACGGACAGATTTAGAAATGGGTTTAGGCATGACACTTTCCTTGAGCATTGAATGATAGTTACCTAACATCAATACAGAAATCGTGCCAAAGAACGCAAGCCCTTACATACCAAGCCATGCCAAGGTTTTTGGTCAAATAAAACGGCCAGCCTTGCCAATAAGAAAAATAATAAAATTTGTTACTGGGTAAAATATTTTATGGATACTTCCAGGTGACGGTCAAGAAATCAGAACCATTAATGCGGCGCCAGCGCATCCCAATCAATGATTTTAATACGCTGTGTAACGCCTTTGACCGGAGGCTTATCGTTAATGCAAAAATTCATTGATCCTACATGTATAGCGGCAGCCGGATAACATCCGAGGCTTGAGTGGGAATGTCGGGCAAAGATAAAGCTTTTGCCCGACCTACGCGACTCCTCGTTCCCACGCGCCGCGTGGGAACGAGAGCAAACGGTTTATGCTGGAGTGCAGGCTTCGCCTGCCAAAACCCTGGGGTTCATGTCTTCACAATAGAGGCTTGAGTCGGAATTGTCGGGCAAAGATAAAGCTTTGCCTGACCTACGCGACTGTAACTGATGATTCTGTGGGATTTGGGTTTCTATTTCATAGTAGGCTTGCATCGGCTTTTTTGTTTTAAATCTTATTCGATCCAACTAAAGTTCACCGGCCAGCCTTAAAACTTCTTTTTCTAGTTTTTCAGAAAACCTGAAGTTTGCATTTTTAAGCTGGGTAAAAATATCCGCGACTGAGCTAATGATCTGCTGTTGCTTGGCTTTAAGCAAAATACCCAATAAACCCGTAAACTTAAGTTGTAACTGTTTCGCCAGTTTTCTGGCTTTCAGATCATCCAGGATCATAACGTTATCTTCTGACATTTGTAGCGCCAACGCGATGGTGCTGGCTTCGCCCAAATCGACACTGGCGTTTAATATGCGCAGATAATTTTTATCTGTAACAGTGACAACATGCATCCAGCTTTCTAATGGTTTGCCGAACTCCTGAGCGACTTCTTCGGTTAGATAAATATTTTGGTAAAGTTTTTGCAGAATATATAACGCATCAATATTGTCCAACACAATTAGACAACTGGTATTGGAAATAATTTTAGGCATTTTCAAAATCCTGCATGATGTCTTCGGCAGGATAATTTAAAACCGAAACCTGATAATGCCCCAACAGCTCCATAAAAGTTCGTTTAGAAAGCCCAGTCATTTGCGCGGCTTGCCCTACCGATAACACGCCTTTTTCATAAAGCTTACTGGCAAGTAGCATTTGGATTTCCTGCATATCTATGTTGACAGTGTCAGGAAGTTGTATTTGTAGAGTTTGCATATTCGTTCCTTTAGTGGGTTGATTTGCCGGGTTAGGCGCTAGCCGTAACCTGACGCATGGGCTTCGAAATGTCGGGCAAAGATAAAGCTTTTGCCCGACCTACGCGACTCCTCGTTCCCACGCGCCGCGCTCGTCGTTATACATATCTCGACGTAGGCCGGGATAAGCCTGTCCGCGCGTTAAGCGCAGGACTGGTGTTTCCGGCGCTCCGATTGCCGGAAACATCCGCCCTTGCTGTCGCTGGACGGACTTATTCCGGCCTACATTCGGGGCCGCCATTTTAGCCTTCATGCCTAAATGACGGTCTTGAACAGACTTGTGTATAACGACGAGCGCGGCGCGTGGGAACGAGAGCAAACGGTTTATGCTGGAGTGCAGGCTTCGCCTGCCAAAACCTTGGGCTTCATGTCTTCACAATAGAGCAAGCAAAGCTTGCACTCCAATGTTCCTACCTTAAGTCAATAGCAGTAACGTGCCGCGTGGGGACGAGAGCAAAGGTATTGGTAAGAATCATCGTTGATTATATTACTTCTCGTCCCCACGCGCCCATCACGGCCAATAAGTTAAGTACAACGGCACCGTAGGAGCGGGCCGCGCCCGCGATATTTTGGTAGAGCGATTACAGAGTTGTAGTGTCTTCATCGCGGGCATGGCCCGCTCCTACAACGCGTAACTTAATGGCCGTGGCGCGTGGGGACGAGAGCATATTCGTTCCTTTATTTGGTTAGCATTAAAGCTCACCGGCGAAGGCTTTTTGGCTGAGAACATCAAATAAAGGTAAGTCCAATGATCTCGTTTGTTTGTCTACTAGACTCCAAACTGCATTTACCTTTTTTGCAAATGCTCTCTGCATATCTATTGGTGGCACTGGCATCTCGATTTGTTCAAATAAAGATTTCTTAAGAATGGGTAAAGTAGTTTTAATAGCATTTTCTGTAATAAAACGTGGATTCATTTTAAAAAAGTAATAACCAAAAATGTCATCTATCAAATCAAACCACTCAACCACATTTATTTGCTGGTTAAATGCTGATTTGCGGTTTGCCATGGCAACCTTTCCAATTGTTGCTCCAATACAGCAGGCCATAAGACTGCCGCTACGGCAGACTCGGCTATATCCAGCTCCATCTAGGGAAAGCCATCGGCTAATTTGCTTTACGTTTGAATCTAAATCACCAGGCGTTATAAACGGTATATCATCACCAAACATACCATCTTTACTCCCTGGTGGCGTTGAACCTGTTATTACTCGTCCAAGCTCACCAACGGCGTATTTCTCCCACACCTTGGGATTAGCCACCGGGTCGCCAAACATATCCAGAAATACGGCGCGGAGAAATTGGTCGGCGAGTTGAATGGCTTGCTGGTTTTTGCGGCGCAGGCTGTCGGCTTTGTCGAGAATGGCGGCGATGCGTTTTTGTTCGGTTAGGGGTGGGAAGGGGATTGGAATTGTGGAAGCATCTCCTTTTGTCAGTTTCGCTCTAGTTGCTCCTTTAATAAAGGGTGTCACATCATAATTTTCTAAAACGCGACATAAAAACTTTAAATCTAATCCATCTTTGGGCTTTAATACATGAGCATGGTTATTTACCCAATACTTACCTTCAGCAATGTAAGCAATTGTTTTTTCCGGGTTACCAAAATGGCCGCCATCTTCTGCTAATAAAACAAGAGGTTCATCGAAAATGAAATCATTAATAAAGCCTTGTAATCCATTTGCTCCGTAATAAGGATATTCCCCTACTAGACGGTCAGATGCTTTAATCGGTTTCCTTAGATTGTCGAGAAAATCAACAACCTCGCCTAAATGTTTAATTGGATATTTTGCGTTAAAATTCTCTGCCCTCAACATTACAGCATCCCCTCCAATTCCTTCAACTCTCCCTGAATCTCATCCACCAACCCCATCCACTGCTCTAAAACCTCCTTCGGCGAGTCGTACTGTTCCTCAACATGAACGGTTTCCTTATAACGGTTAATCGACAAATCATATTTATTCGCGGCAAGGTCGGCTTTACTAACCCAAAAGCAGGCTTGGGCGCGGTCACTGAACAGTGCGCCGGAAATTTCAGCATTTCCGCCATTCTGGATAGCCGCATTTTTATGCTCCTGCCAACGCCGGTAATCGGCCAGCACCTTGGGCAAATCACCGGCAAAACTTAACGGATTGCTCTGCTCGTCCTGATACAGCGTGTCGCGTTTGTCGTCCAGCGAGAATCCGTCATCCTGCACATCGTAAAACCAGACCTGATCGGTCGCGCCGCCTTTGGTGAACAATAAAATCGCGGTGGCGACACCGGCATAAGGTTTGAACACGCCGCTGGGCAGGTTGATGACGGCTTCGAGCTGGTTTTGTTCGATCAACAATTCGCGCACGGCTTGATGCGCTTTGGAGGAACCGAACAGTACGCCTTGCGGCACAACGGTAGCGCTGCGGCCGCCGGTTTTGAGCATTCTTAAAATCTGCGCGATAAACAGCAGTTCGGTCTTTTTGGTTTTGACCATCCGCAAGATCGGCGGGTTGATGGTGTCTTCGTCCAGGCTGCCTTTGAACGGCGGATTAGCCAAAATCACGTTAAAGGCGTTTTGCTCAAGGTGTGGGAAATGGTCGGCAAAACTGTGCGCCAGGGTATCCTGATAATGAATATCCGGGTCTTCAACGCCGTGCATATACAGGTTCATCGCGGCGATGCGCAGCATGGTGCTGTCGAAATCGAAGCCGTGGAACATTTTGCTTTTGACGGTTTGCCATTGCTGCTGAGTTAACAAGTCGCCGGTGTAGATCTTTTGGATGACGGTTTTGCCTTTGTCATCGACGACTTGTTCTTGCAGGATGCCGTGTTCGCTGCTGTAGGTTTCCAACAGGTATTCCATGACGGTGACCAAAAAGCCCGCTGTGCCGCAGGTTGGATCGGCCACCACTTCATCCGGTTGCGGGTCGAGCAGGCGCACCATCAGTTTGATGATATGGCGCGGGGTGCGGAACTGGCCGTTGATGCCCGCGGTGGACAGTTTGCTGAGCAGGTATTCGTACAAATCGCCTTTGGTGTCTCCGGCTTCCAGCGGCAGCGCGTCGATCATTTCGATGGCTTTGACCAGCAGGCTGGGCTTGTCGATTGCCAGCCGCGCATCTTTCATATAATCGCCAAAGCGGCTGTCGCTGGTGTGCAGTCTAAAATGCTTGAACACTTCATCGCGCACCACGTTCATCAGCCGCTCGGCGTCTTCGATATGGCTGAACTGGCTCCAGCGCAGGTGTTGTTCGTTGTCTTTAAAGCGCGGGGTAAAGCTTAAGCCGGTGCGCGAGGCGCGTTTTTCATCGCGGCTTTCATTGATATCCAGCAGGCGGGCAAACATCAGGAAAGTGATTTGTTCGATGACGGTTAAGGGATTGGCAATGCCGCCCTGCCAGAATTCCAGCCAGAGTTTGTCGATTTTGTTTTTTAAGTCGCCGGTGATCATAGTTAAGCAGTTATTTTCTTAGGTAAGGTTATTGGGTTGTCATTATAGGGTGTTTGCCGAAGCTTTCGACAATGGCTTGCAGACCATCGATTTGTTCGTCGGCGAATAAGCTATCCAGTTCGCCCAGTGCCGCAAAGGGCATTTCGTAAAGGCTGTCGATTTCAATGGCCCCGCTTTGGGCGATCTGCCGTTTTAACAGGCTTAAAAACTGCACCTGCCGGGCGGCAAGGCTGGGGTATTGTTGAATGAATGCGGCAAAATGCTGGTTAACCTTGTCGGCATCCAGGCCGACGATGGAGCGCAGAATCTGTTCCATCGGGGCGGCGGTGTCGTAAAAACTTTTCAGGGTATTCAGGTCGATGTCGGGATGTTGGGTGTGGATCAGCGCATTGAGGTTATCCAGTTCCAGTTCGCTTACCGTTGTGCCGTTGCGGATTTTTTGCAGCACCGGGTTTTGCTCGAACAAGTCTTTTAAGACCTGTTCGACTTTCAGCCGATAGCTCGCCATGTCGACGGCTTTTAAATAGGTGCCTTGGTGTTCGTGTATTTCATCGCCGTCGGTGATGTCGATAACCGGCGGCTCGATGATGGGGCCTATGCCTTTGTCGCGGTATTGCATGATGCTGCGCAGCTCGATACGCAACTGCTCCAGCTCGTCCAACGAGGCCGCCTGCCACCAGGCCGGTTCACGGCATTGTTTGATGGTAGCGGCTTTGGCTTTTACCTGGTTCAGGTTCATTTGCAATTGCCAGAGCTGGTTAATCGCCTCGCCGGCCAGATCGTCGGAGGCGCCGGACTTGAGCAGTTTCTGCTGCTGGATTTGGCTGATCAGTAAATCCCATTGGTAAGCGTCGCTGTGGCCGCGCACATCCAGCCATTGCATCAGCGGGGCAATCTCGGTTTCCTGCAAGATGACGGTGTTGGCGTTGAATTGGCGTATGGTTTCCAGGTCGCTCATCTGCCGTTTAACCTTCCACTTGTCGCGCACCGCCAGGGTTTTATCGTCAAGGCTGTTGATGGTTTTATGCAGCCAGTGCGCAAGGCAGTCGAAGAAATCCGGTTCGGCGTGGTGTAGTGCGGTTTTGGCCAGCGTCAGACGCGTTTCAAACAGGCGTTGCATTAACGATTTGGGTTGGCTGACGGTGACTTCGCGCTGTTTCATGCCGTGGTATTCGACTACGCCCCAATGATCGAATATCTGGAAATGTTTTTTGTCTTTACCGGGGCCGAACAGGTCTTTGCACAGACGGGTTCCACGGCCGACCATTTGCCAGAACTTGACCGGCGATTTTACCGGACGGGCGAATACCAGATTGACGATTTCCGGCACATCGATGCCGGTGTCGAGCATGTCCACCGAGACCGCGATAGTGAGCTGGTCGTTACTGCCCAGCCCTTTAAAGTCGTCGATTAAGGCTTCGGCACGCGGATCGTAGTTGTCGATCACGTGGCAGAATTTACCGCCGTATTGCGGATACAGCTCATCGAAAAGTTGCTCAAGCAGCTTGGCGTGCTTGTGGTTGCGGGCAAAAATGATGGTTTTACCCAGCGTTTGCCCATCGGCCTGACGAATGCCGTTTTCCATCAGGTTGTGCAGGATTTTGCGGTTGGTGTCTTTGTTGTAGATGGCGCGGTCGATGTCTTCGCCGTCAAAGTCGAGGCTGTTAGGGTCGATGCCTTTATCTTCCAGTTCGGCAATTTCTTCCGCTGTTAAGGCATGCCCCTTAATGCCATCGCGCAGAAATTTGGTGGTGTGTTTAACCACTTGATACGGCACCAGATAGCCATCATCCACGGCGGTTTCCAGCGAGTAATTACAGGTGGGCTGTTTAAAATCGCAGCTGAACAATTGACAGGTGGAACGGCTGACCATTTCCACCGGTGTGGCGGTCAGGCCGACTTGCAGGGCATCGAAATAGCGAAACAGGTCGCCGTAAATATTGTAAATGCTGCGGTGGGATTCGTCGGCGATGATCAGGTCGAAGAAGCCGGTATCGAATTTTTCAAACAACCGGATCATCGCCGGATAGGTCGCTATAAAGATGCGGTTATGGGAGTCTTGCACGCTTTTACTGGTCAGCACGGTAATGGGCGCTGACAGATATTCGCTATAGGCGTTTTTGGCTTGTTTGCGCAGCTCGCGGCGGTCGCACACAAACAGCACGCGCTTGACCCAACCGGCTTTCATGCAGACATCGGTCAGGGCAATCGACAAACGGGTTTTTCCGGTGCCGGTCGCTTGCACCGCCAGGGCTTTGCGTTGCTTGGTTTCAAAACGCTCGCAGATGCGTTTCAGGGCTTCATGCTGGTACAGGCGATCGCCCAAAATGTCGGCTTTGGCCGAGACGCTGTTCAGCGGTTTGCGCTCTGTTCGCTGACGCACCTGATACTGCAAACTGGATTTGGAATAAAAGCCGTAGAGTTTGCGCGGGGGATAATTTTGCCCGGGGTGGTCGTCCCAAATCCAGATGTCCGGCCCATTGGTGTAGAAAATCACCGGACGCTGTCCATGCATTTTTTCCAGGCCATCGGCATAATGCCTGGCTTGATGGCGGCCTTTTTCGGCATCGACAGCGGTTTTTTTGGCTTCGATGACGGCCAGCGGTTTGCCGTTATCATCCCGCAACACATAGTCGGCAAAGCCTTCCCCGGTTTGGGTGGGCTGATGCAGGACTTTTTCTTCGAGCGTCACCTGATCGCTATTGGATACATCCCATCCGGCCTCGGCCAATTGCAGGTCGATCAGCTGTTTGCGGGTAGCCGCCTCGTCAAAATGCAGCTCGTTGGCAACTTGCTGACCTTTACTGGCCGCCTGCTGCTTAACTTCGTTAAATTCCGCTTCGGTACGCTCCTGTTGAACGGCTTTTTTACGCTCGGCTTCCAGTTCGGCCAGCACTGCTTGCATCTGCGCTTCCTGCTTGGCGTATTGTTCCAGCAGGGCTTTGCGTTCTTTCTTGTAGTCCGCTTTGGCCGACTGAGGCGGCTTGGGCGGATCGAAATCCTGGATCGTTGCGGCGTTGCCTTGGGCATAGGTGACAAATAACCAGCGGCCCAGATCAAAGGCTTCTTTCAGCAGCCACTGTGCGCACTGTTCGCTTACCGTGTCGCCATGAGCGGCTTTGTTGCCGTAAATCCGAATGGAATGAAGTCTGTCCACAACAGCCTTGGGTGCAACCGCAATAAAGGCATCGTTACTGAGCAGCTCCATGAAGGTTGACATCGGCGGTTTGGGCAAACGCAGTTGGCTGTAGACGGTGCCAACACTGCATTCGGCAAAGCTGCGCAATTTGGTCAGCGCGCTTTGCGGGTCGGTCTGTGCATACTGTTCGGCAAATCCGGCCAGACTGGCGAGCTCCGGCCAAGCGTCCCTTAGGAATTCAAAGTTTTGTGATTGCATAATATGTGTTCTGTCCATAGCACTCTTCTAAGCGAAGCGTGTGCCAACTTTACTGAATGTCCAGTTTTTCCATCCAGTTCGATAAGGTCTGATAGTTGGGCAAACCTAAAAGCTCTGCCGCTTCTTTTTTACTTCCAGCCGTTTTTTTAAGTGCCTGAGTAATATATTTTCTTTTTACGGCGTCTAAAACTTGTTGTACGTCAACGCCTCCGCCTATTGCAGGCAGTTCCGAGGTTGTGGCTTGCTGAGGCCGTTCAATCATGGCTTCTTGAAGGTCGGTCTCGGTGATTAGCCCGGTGTCCGCCCATATCGAAGCCCTTAGTAGCGTGCCGTGCAATTCTCTTATGTTACCCGGCCATGGGTAACTCAAGATAATATTTTTTGCTTTAACAGAAATTTTTTTATTGATATAGCCGGGTTGATTGGAGGCTTCCCGATTGATTTTATCCATCAGATAATCCGCCAACATAGCGATATCGCCGGTTCTTTCTCTTAGCGGCAGCAAGGTAATGATGCCTACCGCGACGCGATAAAAAAGATCTTCCCGAAATCGGCCTGTAGTAATTTCAGCGGCCAGGTTGCGATTGGTCGCGGCAATGATACGGACATCCACTCTTATTGAACCGCTATCGCCCACTTTACTCATCTCTCCCGATTGCAGTACGCGAAGCAACCGGACTTGGGCGTCTTCCGGCAGCTCACCGAACTCATCAAGAAACAGGGTACCCCCATCAGCCGCTTCAAAATAGCCGATTTTGTGACTGCTTGCGCCGGTGAACGCCCCCTTCACATGGCCGAACAGCTCTGAATCGATCAGATCCTTAGGAATTGCACCGCAATTAACGGTGATAAAGGGCTTGCCCTTACGCAGGCTGGAGTTATGTATCGCCTTGGCGAAGAGCTCCTTTCCGGTTCCGGACTCTCCCATGATTAACGCCGGCACATCCCGCACTGCAATTTTCTCGGCTTTTAGCAGGGTTCTTTTTAGTTCCGGGTTCTGGGTGATGATGTCGGAAAAAGCGGCGGACAACGGCGCTTCTGAATAGGATAGCTCGGTTAGTTTTTTGTCTGCGTTTTTGACTAATTGCGGAATATATTCAGCGGAAATATCAAAGGGAATGGCGACAAACTCGCCGCCTCGTTCTTTGGTGGACTGTACAAACCGGGTGTTGTGCTTGGTCTTGCCCAGCAGTATCGACACGGCCGTCATTGCCGGTGTACCTGGCGACAGATGAATGCTGACATCCAAACCTGGTTCCTTCGCCGTCAGTTTTTCGAGATAACCATCCATAACGCGGTGTATATCGCCAAAATCGATCGGGGAGCGTAGCGAGCATTTAATGGAAACTACTTTTAGGGTGGCGTGTTCAGCGAGCCAGTTAATATAGGCATCTGCTTTGGATTGTTCTTGCTCGTGTATTAAGTGCAGCTCATCGAAGGCAAGCGTTTTTAAGGCGCCAAGAATCGGGCCGTCGCCAATGATTTCATCAGATATTGAGGGAATTTGACCGGCTGCTTTGAGGTCGGTAATTCCGAGCCAGGAAATTAATATTTTTTTGCCCATTCCCATTGTTTCGCAAGATCATTGTTTTTATCGGTCAAGGTTAACCGTAAAAACAGGCCACATCAACAAAGGGATAAGATTATTTATTTAGATAAATTTATTTATCATCAATTTAACCGGAATTATATCGATTAAAACCTGCTGATCGGAGCGGGCATTTATTAGCTTCCTAGGAAATACGGACTCAGCCCGAGAATGATCATTTTTTTATTAACTGATGTTGCGCACAGGGTGTACTTTTCCCGTTTGCCGCGCCGAGCACCGGAGCTTTTGCCGAGAATGGCCCGTGAGGGGTGCGGCAAGGAGGCCGCACGTCAGCAGAGGGGCAGGAGCCCCTTCTGCTGACCCTCGGCAAAAGCGAGGAGCGCAGGACGCAAGCGGCAATCGGGCCGCCTTTCTTTTGGATACTTTTCTTTGGCGGAGCAAAGAAAAGTATCTCGCCCTCGGGTGCGAGAACCCGATTTAAATAAGCGTCGCGTTAGCGACACCTTTGTTAAAGCAATCTAAATTCAACTGACTGCGTAACATCAGTTATTAACATTAATTCATCAAAATTATGAACTTAAATAACAATTTTTCCTTAAAATTAACCACCGTGAAAATGCGCTCTCCCTATGTTGAAATGGTCTAATTAAACCGGACGCTTCCAAAGACAATCAGCATGTTCTTTTTAAGGCTGGATTGCCGTCGCTTAAATGCAGTGTTTTAATGCTGCAAAAAGCCTATCAGCCATAAGCTTAAACAAATCCTTGTCATTTACATTATTTCATCAAACAGAAGGTTATCAGTGCCAGCTATTTATGCCGCTAAAAAGTATTATCAGCACCTGTACTTACAAGTTCTGACCGCTATCGTTATCGGCATTTTACTCGGCCATTTCTACCCTGAAACCGGCATCGCCATGAAGCCGTTCGGCGATGGTTTTATCAAGCTGATTAAAATGATCATTGCGCCGATTATCTTCTGCACGGTGGTGACCGGTATCGCCTGCATGCAGGAGTTGGATAAGGTGGGCAGGGTCGGTATAAAGGCGCTGCTCTATTTTGAGGTCGTTAGCACGCTGGCGCTGGTCATAGGTCTGGTTGTAGTGCATGTCATTCAACCGGGCGCAGGCATGAATATTGATGCAAGCACTCTGGACGCCAAAGACCTTACGACTTATACCGCCGTTGCCAAGACCCAGAGCGCTGTCGATTTTGTACTCAATATTATTCCCGTCAGCGTAATCGATGCGTTTGCCAAAGGCGATATATTGCAGGTATTGTTATTTTCAGTATTGTTTGGATTCTCGCTGGCGGCCATGAAAGAAACGGGGGCGGAAGTAGTTGTCTTCATCAGCAAGATTTCACACGTACTGTTTGGCATCGTCGAAACCATTATGAAGCTGGCGCCGCTAGGTGCTTTCGGCGCGATGGCTTTTACTATCGGCAAGTACGGCGTTGCGGCACTGGTGCCGCTGGCAAGCTTGATGGGCAGTTTTTATCTCACTTGCCTGTTGTTTATCTTTATCGTGCTCGGGCTGATTGCCCGATTTACCGGTTTCAGCATTATCAAATTTATTGTTTATATCAAGGATGAGTTGTTGATCGTGTTGGGCACTTCGTCCTCGGAATCGGTGCTGCCTCGCATCATGGTCAAACTGGAAAAAATGGGCTGCTCCAAGCCGGTGGTCGGATTGGTGATTCCTACCGGCTATTCGTTCAACCTCGACGGCACTTCGATTTACCTGGTCATGGCCGCGATTTTTGTCGCCCAGGCCACCAATACTCCGCTGACCATGACGCAGGAGCTGACTTTGCTCGGGGTGCTGTTGCTTACCTCGAAAGGCGCCGCAGGCGTGACCGGCAGCGGCTTTATCACTCTTGCGGCAACGCTCTCGGTCATTCCGACTATTCCTGTCGTGGGGCTTGCGCTTATCTTGGGCATCGACCGTTTCATGTCCGAAGCCCGCGCCTTAACCAATCTTATCGGTAACGGCGTTGCTACCGTGGTTGCCGCCAAGTGGGAAAATGAATTGGATATGGAAAAGCTTGATGCTGCGTTGAATCCGGCAGGCACTAAAATACCGGCCGATTGATTAATTCGTCGTTCTTTGGAGCGATATCTCCTAAATGGATGCATAGAAAATAAGGGTAGGGCATGAGAATTTTACTGGCTTTATTGTTGTGTTTGCCCGGCTGGGCTAACGCGGAAATCTATCAATGGCAGGATGCGCGCGGCAGCAAGCATTTTTCCGACCGCCCGGTTGCCGACTCAAAAAAAGTCGATATAAAACCGGGTTACGGTTTTAACGCGGTAAAGACGGTTTACGATGGCGATACCGTCGTGCTGGAAGATGGGCGCAAAATCCGTTTATTGGGCATTAATACACCTGAGGTTCAGCACCGGGACAAACTGGCCGATGCGGGCGGGGACGAGGCCAAACGCTGGCTGACCGACAAGCTGAAAAACACCAGAGTCCGCCTGGAGGTGGGCGTGGAAAAAACCGATAAATACGGCAGAACGCTGGCGCATTTATTCACCGAAAAAGGCGAGCACATTAATCTGCAACTGGTTGCGGCGGGTTTGGCGGCTGTCAGTATTTATCCCCCAAATCTGCATTATGTCGACGAGCTGGTTAAGGGTCAGGACCAGGCAGAGCAGGCCAAACTCGGTATTTGGCAGAGGCCGGAGTATGCAGCAATACCGGTTTCCGATCTTACCGAAGCCGGGCATCCGGGCTGGACGCGTCTGGTAGGCAAGGTGACCAGCATTCGTAAAACCCGAAAATCGACTTATCTGGAGTTTACCGATGCATTTGAGGCGCGTATCGAAAATAAGTGGTTGAATTTATTTCCCGATGTTGACAACTATGAGGGCAAAACCATTGAAGTGCGCGGCTGGCTGAGCAAAAGCAAGGGGCATTTCTTCATGTTGATCCGCCATCCGAGTGCGATCAAGGAAAATCCCTAATCAGAATATTTAGTTCACCACGAAGAACACGAAGAAATAAAACTTCGTGTTCTTCGTGGTGAATTCTTTTAAATTTTTATTTGAGTACCTACTCCTATAAACTAGCGCCCTTTGAACATTACCTGAGATTTAAATGACTGCTCCACAAATTGGTTTTATTAGTTTGGGTTGCCCCAAAGCCCTGGTCGATAGCGAAAGAATTTTAACCAAGCTTCGTTCCGAGGGTTACACCATTTCGCCGACTTACCAGGACGCCGATCTGGTCGTAGTGAATACCTGCGGTTTTATCGATGCCGCCGTCGAAGAATCGCTGGACAGCATCGGCGAGGCATTGGCCCAAAACGGCAAGGTCATTGTTACCGGCTGTCTGGGTTCCAGGGAAGCCGAAATCAGGGAACGTCATCCGCAAGTCTTAAAAGTCACCGGCGCGCACGCCCTCGAAGAAGTTGTCTCTGCGGTGCATGAGCATTTGCCGCCGCCGCATGATCCATTTATTAGTCTGGTGCCGCCGCAAGGCATCAAGCTGACGCCGCGACATTATGCGTATTTGAAGATTTCCGAAGGCTGCAACCATCGCTGTACTTTTTGCATCATCCCTTCAATGCGCGGCGATCTGGTCAGCAGGCCGGTTGATGACGTAATGCGCGAAGCCGAACGTCTCGCCAATGCCGGGGTCAAGGAATTGCTGGTAGTTTCGCAGGATACCAGCGCCTATGGCCTGGACTTGAAGTACCAAAGTCGCGACTGGAAAGGCCGTGAGGTCAGAACCCGCTTTTATGAGTTAGCCGAGGCATTGGGCGATTTAGGCATCTGGATCAGGATGCATTATGTGTATCCGTACCCGCATGTCGATGAAGTGATTCCATTGATGGCCGAAGGCAAAATCCTGCCTTATCTGGACATTCCGTTTCAACACGCCAACAGCCGCATTCTTAAATTAATGAAGCGTCCTGCGGCCAGCGAGAATAATTTGGAGCGCATCAAAGCATGGCGCGAAATCTGCCCCGATATTACCTTGCGCAGCACGTTTATCGTCGGCTTCCCCGGCGAAACCGAGCAGGAATTCGAGCAGTTGCTGGACTTTATGAGCGAAGCGCAAATGGACAGGGTCGGCTGTTTTGCCTATTCGCCGGTTAAAGGCGCGGCCGCCAATGAGTTGCCCGACCAGATCCCGGAAGAAGTCAAACAGGAACGCCTGGCGCGGTTTATGGCGCATCAGGCGGAAATCAGCGCGGCGCGGTTGCAAAAAAGGGTAGGCAGAATCGAGACAGTCTTGATCGATGAAGTGGTCGAGGAAGGCGCGGTGGCAAGAAGCAAAGCCGATGCGCCGGAAATCGACGGCCAAGTGTTTATCGATGGCGCAACGCACCTGAAAGTCGGCGACTTCGTCGATGTCGAGCTGGAAGAAGCGGACGAATATGATCTGTGGGGGCGATTGGTTTAGGATTTCCAGCAGACCTTCCAGGTTTTGAAAACCTGGAAGGTCTTTACTCCGTATTCCTCTGCTACAGGCTACGTTTGAAAATGTGGTAAGGCATATCTCTACATCTATTGATCATTGAAAGGCTAAATTGCTAAACTCTAGTGGGTGTTATAATATAACATTCGATTTCAGATAAACGTTTTTGCAATGAACACATCCGCCGAAGCTAGCCACAACCATCCCCATTCTTCAGAACACGACCACCAAAAATGCGTCACCGAGGCTCTGGATACTGCCGAGCATTTGTGCGTGGTGCGCGGCGTGCAATTGACGCCTATCCGTCACCAAGTGCTGGAACTGATCTGGGACAGCCATAAGGCCGTCAAGGCTTATGAGTTGCTGGACCGTATCAAGCCCCTGAAAAACGGTGCAAAACCGGCGACGATTTATCGTGCGCTGGATTTTTTGATCGAGCAAGGCCTGATCCACCGGGTCGAAAGCCTCAATGCTTTTGTCGGTTGCAGCAGTTCCGGTCATCAACACGAGCAGTTGCTGTTGATTTGTAAGCACTGCAATGAAGTCGAGGAACGCCCCGCCACTGAAGTTATGCAAGCCTTGTCGCAAGAGCTTGAGCAAGCCGGGTTTGTCGTGCACAGTAAAGCCATAGAAGTTCGCGGCATCTGCGTTAAATGTGCGGCGCTTCATGACGACGACCAAGATTGATTCGTTGAGGATGTCTTTCGGGTAGCCATTTGGGCTGCCAACCTAAGCTGGGCAGGATTAGGACCGTGGAGTGCAAGTTTCGCCTCGGCAACCGCTCCTGCTTCCGCTCCTTACCTACATCCTTGTAGGCAAAGCCTGTACTCCAGACCGACTTTCTCGTCTTTAGTTGGCAGCTCCTGTTTCCCCCATGTCCCATCTGAAGGACTTTTGAACACAAATAACCATTGTCATATGTTATGTTATAACATATCATTTAATGCAAAATACCGTTCCATGCTTATTTACCACCAGGAGTAATGAGTTTATAAGCGTGGTTGTCGTAAATTTCCTTATTTTCCACTGAATACTTGGATATCAGATGAATAAAAAAACCGCCATTTTTTTCTTGCTATCGACGACTGCGGCAGCACCGGCAGTTTATGCGGCCGAAGAAGATGTACAAGAGTTAGATGAGGTTGTGGTCACCGCGCCGTTGCAAGACAAAGCCTCCGAATCTGCCGTTCCGGTCACTGTGTTGAGCGATGAGGAGTTGCGTCTGAAAGTCGGGCGCAGCATTGGAGAAACACTGAAAAACGAACTGGGCATTACCAGTCAATCTTTCGGTCCGGGCGTCGGCACCCCGGTCATTCGCGGTCAAAGCGGACCGCGTGTGAGAGTATTAAATAATGGCATCGGCAGCAATGACGTCTCTGCAATAAGCCCTGATCACGCCACCAGCGTCGAGCCATTGCTGGCCGAGCGCGTCGAAGTGTTGCGCGGCCCCGCTACCTTGCTCTACGGCAGCGGCGCAATTGGCGGCGTGGTCAATGTGATCGACAACCGGATTCCGGGTAAGCTCCCGGACAAATTGCTGGGCGGTGCGCTTGAGCAGCGTTTCGACTCGACTTCCGACGAAACGTCCACGGTCATGAAAATAGAAGGCGGCAAAGGTAACCTGGCCTACCATCTGGACGGTTTTTACCGCGACCGCAATAATCTCGACATCGGGGGCTCGGCCATTGATGTCGCCGCCGCGCAAGCGACCGATCCGACGTTGGAGGTTACTCAAAACACCCAAGGCTACATCAACAATACCTCCGCTGACGCAATCAGCGGTTCGGCCGGCGTTTCTCTGGTCGGCGATCCGGGGTTTGCCGGCGTCTCCATCAATCGTCTGGAAAATAATTACGGTATTGCCCCTGACGGCACTGGGGAAACGGCGCGTATCGATCTCAAGCAAGATAAATACGATTTTAAAAGCGAATTAAAAGATCCGTTTAAATTTGCTGAATCCCTGCGCATGAAGCTGGGTTATACCGATTACAAACATACCGAAATTGCTGATGGTGAGCCGGGCTCTTTTTTTACCAATAAAACCTATGAGAGCCGTTTGGAGCTAACTCATAATCCTTTAGGGATTTTTCGCGGCATGGTGGGATTTCAAGCCATTGCCGGCGATTTTGCGGCGATTGATAAATCAACCAGTGAAGTGATTGTCCCGCAAACGCTAAGCAACAGTTACGGCGTTTTTGCGGTGGAATCGTTCAATACCGGGACGCTTGCTAACCAACTCGGCATCCGGGTTGAAGACACGACGCTGGAACCGCAAGGGTTTTCCAGTCTTAATTACGTGCCGGTCAGCGCTTCCGCTTCCAGCTTGTGGAAGATAAACGACAGCAACAGCGTCAACTTGGCGATAACACGCTCGCAGCGCGCTCCGCAAGTGCAGGAATTGCTGGCTAATGGCTATCATGACGCTACCCGCAGCTTTGAAGTCGGCAATATAAATCTGCGTGAAGAAACCTCCTACAACCTGGATTTGGGGTATAAATTTAAAGCGGACTGGGTCAAGGCCCAGATTGACCTGTTTCATAATTGGGCGGGCGATTATATTTACCAGCAACGCAATGGCGAGTTCATAGACGATGCGCCGGTGCTCGAAACCCGCCAAGCCGATGCCACATTCATGGGCTACGAAAGCAAACTGGTTTTTCCGTTGCTGCAAAACCGTCACGGCATGGTTGATTTAACGCTGTTCAGCGATTTTACCCGCGGCCAATTCGTCAATGGCAGTGATGTGCCGCGCATGCCGCCGTTGCGTTTCGGTTTCCAGCTCGATCACAGCAAAGGCGAGTGGAATACCAACCTGCGCCTGACGCGCGGAGAAGCCCAGACACATTCGGGCGACAACGATACCGCCACGGCCAGCTATCTGTTGCTGAGTCTAGGTACACAATACCAAGTCCTGGATTTGCACGGCGCTGATGTGATGGTGTTTGCCAAAGCCAATAACCTGTTGAACGAGAATATCCGTAACTCCACCTCTTACTTGCGTAACTTTGCGCCGGAACCGGGGCGCGGGGCGGAGATTGGGTTTAGAGTGAGTTACTAACCAATGTTATTCACTGATCGTTGCGTCTGCGAAAAGATATTACATTTTGTCAGGGAGTATCCGTCGTAGGGCGTGCCGTGCGCGCCTTTGGCTCCCAAGGCGCGGACGGCACGCCCTACTCTTTCCACTCTCACCCACACTGAATCACTTGTTCAATAATATTACGACGATAAGCGCCAGGATAAAGGAAACGCCTTTCCAGAAAGCTACCGGGTTGCGTTCCAAAAGCGGCGGACGGGTTTTGTTTAGAAATGCTCGATTCGGATGACGCAGATCGTAAATGAACTCGGTCAGGTCCTCGTAGCGTTTGTAAGGGTTCGGATGCACCGCCTTTCTGATCGCATCGTCAACCCAGGCTGGAATTTCGCGATTCTCATAACGCAAGGAGTCATACATTAATTTGTTTTGCGCGGCTTTGGTCTTGCATTTGGCCACTTCAGCACCATAGGGCAGCTTGGCGGTCAACATTTGATAGGCAATCACGGCCAAGGAAAACATATCCGAACGTTCTGAACCCTGTTCCCCGAGAAAATACTCCGGTGCGGTATATTGGGCGGTCCCTAGAATATTATCGTGTCTGATCGGTGTGGTCATTTCCATAATGCCCGCGACTCTCGTTGAACCAAAATCAATGATCTTCACCGTGCCGGTACTATCGATCATGATATTGTCGGGTCTTAAATCCTGATGCAGCATTTCCAGCCGGTGAAAAGCTCTCAAGCCTTTCGCTATTTGCTCGACAATCCCTCGCACGGTTTCCAGGTCCGGTTTCGGGTTGTCGATCATCCACTGCGTCAAGGTCTGTCCGTCAATGAATTCCGTGACGACGTATAAAAAGTTGCGTTTGCGCGTCTGTGTACAAGGTTTGAGCACATGCGCATTATTGATGCGCCGGGCGATCCAGTCTTCCATCAGGAAGCGTTCCAAATAAGCCGGATCGCCCCGAAGGGCAATGGACGGGGTTTTTATTACGGCTTGCGAGTGGGTTTCGTTATCTACCGCCAGATAAATGTGGCTGCGGCTACTGGCGTGTAACTGCCTGACAATGGTATAGCCGTCAAACAGTATCCGCGCTTCCAATACAGGCGGGAACGGTAGCTCGGTTAACGACTGGTAAAGCTCGTTAGCACTTTGTCTGGGTAAATTTTCGATCCTGACGATCTGAACGGTGAGGTTATCGGTACTGCCTTGTCGGTAAGCCTCATCGACGATCGCTTGGGCGGTGGAATCGAGATCATTCCCGGATTCACAGATGGCATGAACGATGAATTCCTGGCTGGCAAACTCATAAACCCCATCGGTCGCAAACAGGAAAATATCGCCTTTTGCCACGGGCAGGGTTTTATGGTCAATTTCAAGATGGGAATCCATTCCTAAAGCACGACTTAGATAGCTTTTGTCCTGTGAAATCCAAAGCCGATGATCGTTGGTAAGCTGTTCCAGATTATGGTCATGCAAGCGGTAGATACGTGTATCGCCGACATGGAAAATATGCGCGGTAGTGGATTTGATCACCATCGCGCTTAAGGTACAGACATAGCCTCTGTCCATATCGTAACAATACCGGCTTTGCCGGGTTTGCGCATGCAACCATGAGTTGCTTGCTATCAAAACCCGCTGTACCGACTTCTTTACCGACCAGGCTTCCGAAGTGCAAAAATAATCTTCCAAAAAGCCGGTCACCGCGGCTTGACTGGCAATATGGCTGACATCGCTGCTACTGATCCCGTCAGCCAAGGCAATAGCAATACCTTTCGAACTCAACTGCGGTTCTTTC
>Ga0265297_10002944_pt1 | contig 32515 bp, 41 predicted proteins | sample Munlanlwell13791_FD_192502 | JGI IMG/M metagenome (GOLD analysis project Ga0265297, IMG submission 192502) | Leachate microbial communities from a municipal landfill in Southern Ontario, Canada - Leachate well 137-91 | ecosystem: Engineered > Solid waste > Landfill > Unclassified | place...
TCTTTGTCGGCAAGTCCCCCTTCTTTACATATGCGGAGAAATGCAGCCCCTGCGCCCCGAATGCGGGCTACATAATGAATGAGGGGTCGGTAAAAACGTATTGCCTTGGGCACGACTGGTTTGACACCGGTCGTGCGCCTTACAAGGTGTTCGACGTTAAGACAGGGCAAGAAGTAACCCCGTAACCAGTTAATAATTGCCCACTTGGGCGGAAAGGGAGGATTGAATCATGTTTCAGAGGGTTGAGTTTCGGGATTTCGTAGAGGCTTTCGAACGTATGGGGCGAACGGAAAACTTCACCTATGAAGGTCTCCGCGCCTTGTTCGATTATTTGGAATCCTTCGAGGAAGACACCGGGGAGCCCGTCGAGCTCGATGTAATCGGGCTTTGTTGTGACTTTACCGAGTACCGCAATCTCGAAGAGTTCAGACGGGATTGCGGGGATGAGTTCGAGAGCCTTGAGGATGTAGAAGAGGAATACTTCATAATCCCCGTGGGCGATGAGGGGTTCATTGTGCAAGGGTGATTAATTTCAAAAGCCCGCTCCCCTGACATTGGGGAGCGGGCAAGAAAGGGGAAAAGATGAAAGTAAAGGTAACATATGAGAAACACGATATAAACCACGACTGCCTCACCGGCGGGACTGTGTCGGCCATAATTAAGGTCGTGGACAAGGGAGACTATCCCACGACGAATATCTTTGATGATGGGGATGTCTGCATAGACATCCCTTCCGAAAAGGAAGAACTATCGTCGTTCGCGTCGCGAGCGTTCCCGAACGGGGCGACGGCTTCCTTGTGGGTCAAAGAAATTCTGTACAAGATACAAAGTCAACTTGCAGCGTGGCGGAGTTATTACATCCCGCCAGACGTCGAGGTCGAACTATAGAAAGGGGAGGGTAAAAATGAGGGCTTATAAGGTAATCCACAGGCGGACGAGGTTGGGCTTTAACGCGGCCTTATATATAAAAGCGCGTGGAACCAAAAACCTGATGAAAATCATCGAGAAGTACGGGCTGGAGCCTTACTTCCCACGATATGAGAAGGGGGCGGTTGTCAAGAAGGTCCCCAATAGTATAGGTATAATGGCCTTTGAAACCTATGAACATGCAGAGGGTTGTGTTCGCGCTTATTACCTTGAGCGGTCGGCGGCCATTATCGAAGTCAAGGGCCGACTTTGCAAGATTAGCGCGGGGAAACTTGTAACTCCTGGGGTGGCCGACTTCCCCCTAAATCTCAAGAAGAGAAGGCGGGCCTATCCCATGAACGGAACGTTGTTCTTTGACCACTTGATAGTCATATAGGGAGGGGAGATGAAAAATAACCTGACGATAGAGGAAGCAAGGGGTAAAATATGCCCTTTCAAAATTAAAGAAGGGTCGTTGAGGTATTGGCAGGCCATGTGCGAGGCCGATGAGTGCATGGCATGGCAGTGGGAGCTGACGGGAGGGGGTGACGCTCGCGGCTATTGCGGGATTGCCCGCAGGATAAAATCATAGAGGGGGAGGTCATCATGAATAGCGAGAGAGTAGCAAATAGGGCCATGTTTGATAAAGGGGAATGGCGAATTGACAAGGCGGAGTATGCCTATTTTGTTGACGCCTTGCCGGGTGAGATATATTCGCAATACGGTGACTTTTTATTAGCACTGCACAAGACCCTATTCCCGACACGGCGTACCGGGAGCGTCGGCACGGAAAGATGGCTGAATATTATCAACACAAAAAACATCATCAGAATACACCTTGAAAACATCGAGGGATTAACAGACGGCTTTTACTACGTCGCTATGGAATCTTACAGGATGCACCTGGTACGTTGCAGAGAAGTTGAACTTGACTACGAGTTAGAGGACGCAAACGAAGAAGAGATTGATAAGATAAGACGCGCCTTGAACCCATTTGGGAAAGCCAAACGCCTTTACCTTCCCGATTTTAAGGTCCTCATAGCGGGTGGGAAGGAAGTCATAACGCACCCGGAGGGAAAAGAAGGGTATGGGTACCGGGTTCAACATTTCACAGATGCAAGGGCTTGTAAAGAGCGGGCTTATGATGCCTTCGCATTGCCAAACGGTAATTTGCTTCTGACGTTCGGTGGCGGGAAAGCGGCGGTATTAGCACCTGTGTATTATGGTGAATGAAGTATAAAGTTAAAAGGTCCGCGATAATGGACTTCGCGGACCTTAAAGGGGGAGGAAACAATGAAAAGATGCGAAATTATAGCGAATGATGCCTTAAGAGTTAAGGGGGTCAAGAAGGTAAGCATGGGAGCCTTCGCGGGCCTGGTGGAAAGCCTTCCCGAAGAGGTTTTCGATGAGTATCGAGATGTACTAATAGGTATTCATCGAAAGATGTTTCCCCGGCGAATGTCTGGGAGTATAAGGAAACCCGACAAGTGGCTTGAACTGATACAGGCGGACGAGGGGGCGCGGGGGATTTTTAGGATAGACGCAAACCGAGGACCGCGTTTCGGGGTTGATTATGCCGCCTCGGTCGGTTCAAGTCGGGTGTTCTTGTGCCCGGCTGATAAGGTCAATCTTCCCTTGCAGGAGCCGACGGAACTCATAGAGAACATATTAAGGCGGATGCTAACGGCTGATATCACCCCGCTAACACCTTGGGAGTGCCGGGTTGCCATCGTCAAGGGTACCGAGGTTATCGTTCACCCCGCGGTCGAGGGGTATGCGTATAACGTCAAATTTTATACGGATGCGCTCGCGGGATTCGATTATCCCGAAATGGGAATTATAACCCCGGAACTCCTGCCACTACTATACATAACGGGCTGGGGAGGCAGAATCGCTACCATCGCGCCCATACTACTCGATAGATTGGAGGTGGAGGAAGCATGAAAAGATACACGTACACAGTAGAAATTGGATATGCCTTGCACCTGTATTATACGAGCCGGTCATCGGCCATGCTCGCGGCGAAGCGGGCCGCCAGGTCGAAAGAGGTCGTAACCTTGACACGTACCGATAACAAGACGGGTGAAACCGTCTATCTCAATCCCGACGGGAGCGTAACCTTGACGGCTGAAAAACAGAATTGGAGGAAGAGATGAGAGGGATAATCAAGCGATTCCGGGAGTTTATTGGCCTTGAACCTGTACCGGGGCGATACTTTGACAGGCCGAAAGATGAGTTGATATATCTGCGACACCTGTTCAACGGTACGCTTACGCCAGCGGACGAGGAGAGATATCAACGGGCGCAAGGTATAGACCCGTTCGTTGAGAAATTCGTAACGTGTATTAGCGTGATTGGAATAGTCATCGCGTTGTACGGGTTTTATTACGTGGCGATGGTATGTATATTGCAGGTTTGTCATTGGATAGGACTACTTTACTAAGAGGGGGAAACGGAGATGAAGATTTTATGGAAAGCGGCGGTGGCAATCATGGCGATTACAGGGGTTATAGCTTACATCGGTATGTCCTTTGCACTTGGGTTATGGATAGGGATATTAATTGTTTCATAATGGGAGGGAGGGATAGCAATGACATCGAGAGAAGCGACGGCAAAAGTTAAGAAATACTTGGACGAGAAGGGAATCGCCCACGGCAAGGTGTCGGGGAGGATGGTTAACTTTGAAGACCTGGCAAGGGGTGCCGCAATCTTTGTAAAAGTTGAACTGCGGGACCCGTCGCGCTATTATGACCTGAAGAACCTTGCCAAAGAACACGGGTTTTTTGTTGATATCGTTTGAGAAGAGAGGAGGGTTGAATCATGGGAAGTTCTGTCACGGTGCCCGTTATCGGGCGGACGGAGTTAAAAGATGAAAAATGGGAGCAAATTTGCGCCATGTCTAAATTGGATATGGCACAACAGAGAAAACTTATGGCGGATGCCGGGAAGCCCATTTGGGCCTGGTATGCCCAAACGGCGCACGGTTGCCGACTCCTGGGCACGGTCGTCCCCGGAGAGGAAATATTAGACAAGGACGTGCGGCATGTCAAGACGGTCACTTGCCCCATCTGTGGCGGCAAGGGCCGGAAATACCTGCCCAAACCGGGAGTATTCCCGGTGTACAGGTCCTGCCCGGTTTGCTCTGGGTCGGGGATTACAAGGAAGGGATATGAGAAGAGGTGGAGAGACTGGCAGGTCGAGATGTTTCGGGAGGAAATGAAGGATTAACTAATGCGAAAGCGGGTGGGCGGTAGTGGGAGATTGGAGGAGAAAATGAAAAAGATAGCTTTGGGATGTGCATTGACGTTGATTATTGTCTTGATGGGAAAAGCAGCACTGTGTGCGGAGATGCGGGGTGTTTCGAGGGTGTATAATGAACCTGCGAACGTCATGCAAGATTGTGTTAGTTTGGCATTCATGACATTTCAATGGAAACCAGTTAAACCGGCTGAAAAGATGGTTGTTAGATATAAAAGAGGCGGCAAGAGCTACTCATATCTTGCCGAAATAACACCTATAAGTGAAAACAAGACGAAAGTTGAGATGTTCGCCACAATAGGCTATTTAACTGGGGAATATGAGGGAGTGATACTTGAATTTGACGAGAGACATCCCGAATTTTTTGAGGGGCTTTTCGGAATACTTGAAAAGTTTATAAAACTAAGGAATGACGCCAGTAAAGAGTAGTCAAGGATTCCCCTACTTTGCGGTATGAAAAAAGGAAACATATAAAAGAGGCATGAGATGACAGTAACGTGGGATGACGAGAGAACAATCAAAAGATTCCTTGATGTCAAAGGCATATCCTACAAGGAGATAGCCAGCGAAGTTCTCCGGCGCGGTAAGCGCGGGGTGCCAGTAGCCTTCTTGATTATCGTCACCGGCCTCGAAAAGAGGTATGTGAGAGAGGTGAAGGACTTCGCTGACAGGATGAACATCACTTTACAGATTAAAAAATGAGGAGGGTGAGAGATGAGGCTACAAAAGGCGTTGATTAAAGAAGTGGGGATGATTAACCATTATGCAGAGGCCGTCACGACCGAGCGCGGGATAGTGGTTAAGCATAGTGTTTCAGTTCGCCCGTGTCTGATAACCGGATTGACTGAAGGGCAGGCCGAAAGGCTTGTCAACAGCTTAGCCGCATTGCTTAATGAGGCGAAGGCGAAATGAGGGAAAGTCAATGAAAAAGGTAATCATTTCAGTAGCATGTGTCGCGGCGATTTGGGCAGCGGTCCCGGCTGGGGGAGCCTCTTGCGGTGGGCGACTGACCGCCGACGAGATTGGAGCCATCGGATTGCCGGAGGCTGGGGTGATAGCTAAGGCCAGCGAACGAGGGGGGAGAGATGCGAAAGATTATCATTGCGGGAGTTGTCTTAATGCTCCTGGGGTGCCACCTGCCAATGGTAAGGACTTTACCTGCGGAAGAAAGGTCAAGAACCCTAAACACCACGAGCAAAGAGATGGCGGTGTACGCCACCGTTGACGCTTTTCAACGGTTCAAGTTCACTGCGATGGCAGACGAGAAGAACGAGGTTGTGTACGCCAGCGGAAACGTTGAGGGAACTCCTGTTCAGTGTTATGCCTTCCTTCAGCAGAAGAACCCCAAATCAAGGGTGACTGTAACCTTAAGGGCGACGGCGGTTAACACGCGAGGGGAGACGGTTGAGGTGGCTGATAAACTGTTCTACCAGTTAATCCTTGACCGGATGGAAAAGAGCGGTTATCTTCATAGGTCAATATGAGTAGTCAAGGATACCTTCCGAGGTAGCCTTTAATCGCGATAGCGGGTGGGAGGAGTGGGAGAGAGGAGGATGTATGCTTTTCACGGGGATGATTCTTGAGGCGTGGACTTTCACGGCATTGATGATGATGGACGCGGCAATCAAAACAATTTCAATCATGAGGTGCTTCTATGAAAAAGCTGATAGTCACGATAAGTGCGATAGCAGTCATGGCTTGGAGCCTTCCGGCTTGGGGTCAAAAAGTTAATCAAGCCACAATTCGAGGGGAGTTAATCAAGGTCGGACAGGGGGCAGATATTGTTCAAAGCCGAATCCGGGCAGACAAATTTACTGGTGGGCACAGATATGGAGACATAAGCAAGGGATATTACAACGACGGGGAGTTTACTTATATCATCACTTATGGGCCTCCAAAAAACAACACTTGGACTTATGTTGTGAGGCAAATCGAAAAGGTCCCCGGAAAAGCAAGACAATCAGTGACTATAGGAACATTAGCTGACACCGTATTAGAAAGACGTGGGAAGGCAATAGCTGTAAAACCTATAGGACGTGATGAGAATGGATTGCTCGTCGAGTGGGAGTATCCCGACATGACATACTTGATGGGCAGGCGTGCTCAAGGTGGGATTGAAGCCTATCGAGTCATCAAAATCACACCGAGGAAATCATGGTAATTTCAAGGGGGAGGTGTTTCTATGAAAAAGCTGATAGTCGCGATAAGTGCGATAGTGGTCATGGCCGGAAGTAGTCTGGTCTGGGGTCAAGGAGATAACACGTGGCGTATGCAATGGGAACAGCAGCAGTGGGATAGGCAGGCGCAGGAGGAGATGCGGAGCCAGCAGGAGATGCGCGAGAACCGCGAGATAAACAAGAGGCAGCTACGTGAAACGATTAAGACGCGTGAACAGGTGGAACAACTGCACAAAGAGACGCGCGAGCCGGGGTGGTGGTGGTGATATGGACTACAGAGAATTGATGGGTTTAGTGGGGGCGGCCATAGGTATCCTAATCGGGTCAACGGCGGTATTCATCACACTGAAAAAGCCGATTGCGGCAACATTGACCATCGTCTCGGCGGCCTTTTTAGGTATGGTACTGATTGTGCTGGCTATCGTGAGCGTTATTTAGCACTGCGAACAATACTACCCCAAGTGCGTAATTCTCTTCGCACCCAGTCATAGTTTAGGGTAGCGAACAGTGTGTCACGGGGCTACCCCTTACCGCTGGCACAGCTATTGCTAATAAGAGAAAAAGGGGGTACGGGGGGAAAGGAGATTGAAATGGACGAGAAGAGAGACAAGTTTCAGGAGATAGCAGACGGGTTGATAAGGCGCGGGAAGTATCCGGCCAATCCCGGCGGTTCAAGAAGCCTCCGAGGAAGCGAGGGGGAGCTAATAATCCTCCACGAGGAAGATGGTATCATCGTGTTCAACTTTGTTGAGAAAGGGGAGGTAAGGCTGGTGCAGATAGAAGAGAGGCCCTCGCCATCCGAAGCGGGGGCACTACCATCCTCCGAGGAGGCCCCTTACGAGCCGGAGCCGATATGGGTGGAGCAACTGGGATATGACGGAAGTATAGAAAAGGTTGACTTCCGTGACTTCAGCGTCCCCATCGCGTGCGCGAACCCGAACTGCAACAACATCCGGTATGTCAAGCCGAACAACCTGCACGCAGTTACAAAATGTAAGCCGTGCACCCGGAGAGATAGAAGGAGGAGACGGAGGCAGGTCTTGAAAGAAAGGGGTTATCGAAGTGCATGGTTCACAAAGAAGCTACAGGAGCAAGAGGAGAAGAGGAAAAGGAAGGAAGAGGAACAATGAGTAGCAACGTCGCTTTTTGGGTGCTGATGCAGGCGGAACTAAAGTGCCACAGTTGCCAGCACTTCCTCCCCCACCGGAGAGGGACTGGCCCACCGTGCAGACACTATTATGACCTCGAAACGTGGGAGGGGGTTGGAGAGTGCAAGTATCACAAACACGTTAAGCCAGCGGATGGTATTGAGAAAGCCGATATAGAAAGGATTCCGACAGATGATTAAAAAGCCCAAAGAGATTGGACTTCCATCGAAGTTCCAAGAGTGGCGGCGGGGGCAGGAGGAGATAATCGAGGATGCACTGCGTAATCAGGATAGGTTCGTCGCGCAAGTCGTCCCCACCGGCGGCGGGAAAACCGTATGTTACATGGCCGTGGCGAGGATACGGAACGCGCGGACGCTGATACTTACCTCGACCAAGGGATTGCAAGACCAGTTGGAGGAGGAGTTCGGCGATATAATCACTGTGCAAAAGGGGCAATCGAGCTACAAGTGCCGGTTAGCTCCATACACAGTCCAATATGGCCCGTGTAAATGGGGCAAGCCCTGTGAGTATAATGCCGGGGGGTGTCCATACTACGACCAGATAGCACGTAGTCAAGCCTCAAAGATTGTTGTCACGAACTACGCCTTCTGGTTCGCGAACGAGCCGGATAGGTTAGGCAAGTTCGACCTGTTGATTTGCGACGAGGCCCACGATGTCATCTCCCACTTGCTCGATTCAACGGCTGTGAGTTTCAGGAGAGCGGAGACGAGAGCATTCATCAAGTGGCCGAAGGAGGGGACTAACCTTGACGACTGGGCAAAGGTTCTCGCAGGTATCGTCAAGGACAGGATTCAGGACGCAAAGGAAGACGGGAACATGGATACGGAGCTTATCAACCTCGGACTGAAACTTGAGAGATTTTACAAGGTTAGGGGAGATAACTGGGTGTCCGAATTGCAGGATGACAGGGTGAGCTTCGACCCCATATGGCCGCAGAAGATGGCGGAGCCATCACTTTTCCGTGGGATACCAAAGGTCCTCCTCGTGTCGGCCACCCTCACCCAGAAGACCCTCGACATTCTGGGGATAACTGGGAAGTTGATTGAATATCCCTCCTACTTCCCCGTGTCAAACCGGTTGTTATATTACATCCCCACTACGAGAGTTGACCGGAGGATAAATAACATGGGGATGCAGGCATGGTTATCGCGCATTGACCAAATCATCTCGACGTATTTAAGCCAGAAGGGGATAATTCACACGGTGAGCTTTGACCGAGCGGAGAGGGTGCGAAACAGTAGCGCGTTCCGGGACTTCATGATTGTCCACAACAGCCACGACACGCAGAGGAAGGTTACGGAATTTAGGGAGAGTAGTCCCCCGGCCATCTTAGTATCGCCGTCCGTAACGACCGGCTGGGACTTCCCCTATGAATGCGCACGTTGGCAGATTGTTGGGAAACTTCCCTTCCCCGATAGCCGGAGCAAAGTGATGAAGGCGCGGGAGGAGATAGACAAAGATTACCTGTCATACCTGACAGCCCAGACCCTTGTGCAGACATGCGGACGAGGGGTGCGAGCGGAGGATGACTGGTGCGTGAACTTTGTAATCGACGACCATTTCAAATGGTTCTTGAGAAAATACAAGGATTTCATGCCGAAGTGGTTCCATGACGCTATCCGGCAAAGCATAACAATCCCTAAAGTGAAGGAGGTGATATAACAGATTTACAGGCGGCAGAGACAGAAGTATTAACCCTTAACTATCAACAATTACAGGAGGTTTTACCATGAGTATTTTTAGACCGAGCAATTTCTCAGAAGGAGGAGGGCTCCTCAACGATGCTAACGTAACAGTGAAGGACGCTTCCATTGTCCTTTGGGATTACCAAGGCAAAGGCCCTCTCACCCCGGCCATAAAGTTCGTCTTTGCGGTCGAGGGGGAGGATAACACCGTTGAACAGTACTGGTCTGTTGGAAAGGCCACGGATTGGCAGCCCTCCGAGGATGGAAAGAAACTTGTCCCCATCGGCAAGGCTACACAGATTGTGCAGTCGAGCAACGGTGGTATCCTGTTGGCAAGTATCGTCAATGCGGGATTCCCGGAGGATAAAATCACTGACGACATCACGTGTTTCGTCGGTATGAAAGGTCACGTTATCCGAGTTCCGGCCCCGCAGAGGTCTGGGATTGCCAAGGCACCGAGAGCCGACGGCAAGTCCTTTGAGGATACCATCCTCACGTTTGACAAGATTACCTCGTTCCCTGGGGAGAAGAAAGCAGGGAAAACAGGTAAAGGCGTGGCAACAGCCAAGGCAAACGAGGAGGATGCAGGTGATGTTGAATCCGAGGCTGTCGGGGTTATGCTGTCTATTCTTGCAGAGAATCCCGAAGGTATCCTCAAGAGTAAACTCCCGGCAATAGCTTTTAAAGCGGCGGGGAACAGTCCGAACAAAACCCAAATCGTTCAGCTTCTCTACAAGGATGACTTCCTGAGCAGCAGAGGGGAATGGACGTATGCGGATGGGAAGATAACGCTCGCCTAACACACTGGGGATAGGGGGCCTCAACTGGCCCCCGCCATCCCAAAGGGGGAATACCGTGATTTATCTTCAAAAGGTTAAAGAAGAGATGCCAAGAGTCGCCTTCGAGGAATCCCCTCGAAGTGACGGGGTGCACCTATCGGTAGTCATCCACGATATAGCCACCACCGCCGGACTTGATAACTACACGTATGGCAATGAGAAAAACACCATGATGGAGATGGGGTTCATTTGGGAACAAGTGCTGGAGCGAGCCTTAAAGGACAGGTATGCAATATGCAACATCGGGGAGCTATGCGTGGATGGAATCTACATGACTCCCGATAAATTCGACGTTGAGAACTGGGTGTTGCATGAGTATAAATGCACGTGGAAGTCGTCAAAGAACGACCCCATCGATAACTGGAGATGGATGACCCAGGTCAAGGGGTATCTCCGTGCGACACAAACGCGACGATGTGACATGCACGTTCTCTACATCAACGGGGATTACAAGGGCACCGGCCCGGAATGGTATAGGTATTCCCTGGAGTTCACAGACCAAGAGATTGAGGAGAACTGGACAATGATAGTTAACCATGCAAAACGGAGGGGTTGGATATGGCAATAAACACAGCATTTAAACCGGCGTCCACAGCGGTCAAACAGCGGTTGATAGCGCACGTGATGGGACGGGAGAAGAGCGGCAAGACAAACTTCTCCCTTACCGCCCCGGACCCTATCATCCTATTCGACTTCGACTACGGGCTGGAAGGGGTGGTGCATAAGTTTGCGACATCAAAGAAGATTTACACGAGCGAGTATAGGATACATGAGATTTCTCCCGGCAAGTTCGTGGCCGAATGGGACAGGTTTAGGAATGAGTTCAAGATAGCCCTCAATGACCCGGAGGTTAGGAGCGTGGTTTGGGATACCGGAACGGAGGTCTGGGAACTGTTGAGGATGGCAAGGTTCGGCAAGCTGACCCAGGTCATGCCCCATAATTACGGGCCGGTCAATGCCGAGATGCGGGGGTTAATCAGGGACGCATATAGTAGTGACAAGAACTTCATCATCGTGAACAAGATGACGGAGCAATATCTTAATGACAAACCGACCGGCAAGTTCGTGTTTCAGGGATTCAAGGACATCCCCTATTCCTCGCAGATTAACATTCACACCCAGCGCAATGAGGATAACGAGTTCCAAGCGACCATTGTTGATTGCCGACAGAACGCGGCGGTGATGGGGATAGTGCTGGAGGGGCCGCTTGTTGACTTTCAAGTCGTGCTGAACATGGTGTTCTCATGATAACGATTGATGATAGGACCGGAAGCGTGGAGCTTCTCCCCCTGTTCCCACCGGGGATAGACGTGGAGGTTTCGAGACTGCTGTATGGAGATATCAGCTTCCTCGGTAACGGGTCCGACGGGCCGGTATCCATAGGGGTAGAACGGAAAGGAATATTGGACCTGTTGAACAGCATGGTGACGGGGAGGTTGGCCGGACATCAGTTGATTGGCCTTACATCCTCCTATCAGTACATTTATATCATCGTCGAGGGGTTGTGGCGATTTAACCCGGAAAGCGGCCTGCTGGAATTGAGACGGGGAGGAGGCTGGGAAGCTGCCAGTTTAGGCCAGCGAAGATTCATGGCGAGGGAGGTTGTTGGATTCCTGAACACCCTGACAGTGAAAGCTGGGATTATGATTCTTTATTCGGGAACGCGGATGGAGACAGTGCAGGTCATCTGCGCCCTGTATCACTGGTGGAATGACAAACAATTCAACGAGCACACGTCCCATCTCGCATTGCACAGGAGGCCGGACAACACAGTAGAGTTGACCAAGCCTACCATCGTCCGCCGGATAGCATCAGAACTTCCCGGCATTGGATGGGGAAAGAGTCGTGCGGTGGCCGCACACTTTGATACCGTTCAAGAGATGGTGATGGCTACCGAGAGGGATTGGAGAGGAATACCTGGGATAGGAAAGACACTTTCCAAACGTATCGTGGCAACGTTGAAAGGAGAGGAGGAGTACTGATGAAGAAAGGAAAGTTCAACATCGTGATTGGAGCGCAGGCTGGGAGTGAAGGGAAGGGGAAGATGGCCGCTTATCTCGCCCGCAAATACCAGCCGGAGGTTGTCTGCACAACGGCGTCTCCGAATTGCGGGCATACTGCTTACATCAACGGAGAGAAGAAGACGAGCTATCATCTTCCTATCTCGGCACTGGAGGCAGAGGAATCGTTCATCCTTCTCGGCCCAGCCTCCATCATCAACCTGGAACTGCTACTAAGGGAGATAAAGGAGCTTCAAATCCCGAAACGACGGATTTATATCCACCCTCGCGCCGTTATGGTTCGCCCATATTACCTGTCACGGGAAAGGGAACTGGGACTTCTCCGTATCGGTAGCACGAACCAGGGTGTCGGCGTAGCACGAATGTTCAAGATTCTGCGCGGCGAGGACATCACCTACGCAGAGGATGTAGAAGAACTACAAGATAGGATAGGGGATACTACGACATTTATCAATGAGTTCTTGAACACCGGCCGCACGGTACTATGCGAGACGACCCAGGGATTTGACCTGTGTCTTGAGCATGGTATAAGTCCTCGATATTGCACGTCAAAGATGATTAACCCTGCGGCGGCAATGGCCGAGATGGGCGTGTCCCCCAAATTCATCGGGGATGTTTACGGTGTGTATCGATTCTTTCCTGTTCGTGTACACAATCGGGAAGGGTTCTCCGGCGATTATGCGGAGGCCAAAGAGATTACGTGGGAAGAGGTGGCGGAGAGATGTGGGGCTCCCCACCCTCTGGAGGAGATGACTACCGCCACAAAACTTCGTCGGCGGGTGTTTGAGTTCTCGCATAGCCGGTTCGAGAAGTTCATCACAGTGTGCCGACCGGACTATCTCTGCCTGCAATTCGCCAATTATATCACCTGGAAAGACTACGGAGTCACGAAAGATTCTCAACTTTCTCTGCAGACGAGTTGGCATATCAACCTCATCGAAGGGGTTTATGGGGTGCCGGTGGCCTACGTCGGTACAAGTGAAGAGGATATGGTAGATAGAGGGAAGGACAATGAAAAAGGATTTGCGAAAGAAAATCGAAAGGTATCTGTTGCACAAATACAGCCCCAAAGAAAAGCCAAGGGAAGCGTTGCGGAGGCTAATTATGAATGATGAAGCAACGTACCGAGAGATAGCCGGGGAATTGCGGGTCTGCCTGTACTCGATTTGGGAGTATGCGCACAAATATTGCAAGATAAACAAGCCGCCGTCGGAGATGCCGGACCGTTTCCTGGGCCTCCACTATAGATTGCTATCCATCGGAGACCCTCAACAGGTGCTGGAGGATATGCACAAGCGAATGGGAGCCTGGAAGCGTGTTGCCAAAGCGATGAAAGTCTCTCCGGGATTGTTACGGGAGTACCGAAGGTCCACTTACGGTGACAGAAAGAATGGGAAGAATGGGAGGAAGAAACATGCGGTGTCCGACATGCAACGAATTGATGACACTGGTTCTCAACCAGAGTGAGAAATATGCAGACATTACAGCAGCTTGCCCGAATCATCATGCGTGGAAGTTGCGGATAAGAAGCCGGGATTTATTGTCGAGCTCGCGGAAGATTATGGAGAACGTCGAGGTAGAAAACACACCGAGCCCATCACCGGCACCGGTGACATCCTCTTCAGGATTAGCCCGGCTCTCGCGAAGTGAATGGGAAAAGAAATACACAGCAGTAGCGGAAGCGTTGGATGTAATAAGGAACTCCAAGGATGAAGAAACTCTTCAATGGGCGGCGAAGGTGATAAAGAGAAGCATGGAAGAACATGTTTACATCATTGTCCAAGCTGTCAAGAATGGGGAGTTAAGCGCGGAGGAGGCCCTCGAAATACACAAACATGATTACCCCGGTATCGAGAGGTTGTTATGAACTGTCCATCACTTTGCGGATTACCGTGTAAACTGGTGAAGCCCGAAGGCCCAGAGAACACGGCCATCGTTCTCATAGGGGAAGCCCCCGGCGCGGATGAGGAGCTCGCGGGCCGCCCCTTCGTGGGCAAGGCCGGACAGGAGCTCAATAACTACCTCCTCCGGGTGGGATTGCTACGCACGAATATCTACATCACCAACGTGCTGAAGTGCCGACCGCCCGGAAACAGAGACCCGAAGAAGTCGGAGGTGGAGTCTTGCTTCCCCCTGCTCTTTGAAGAGTTAACAACCCTGCGTCCCAGGATAATCATCACAGCCGGAAGGGTGTCCACGCGCTTACTACTCGGAGACGTTGACATGGAGAATGTTCATGGGATACCATTCTGGACGGAGACCATCAACAATCTTCCCCTGGGATTCCGGGCAACCGTCATCCCCGTGTATCATCCGGCACGCGGATTGCATGACTCTACAAACATGAGTGTCATCATGGCCGACTTCATGGCCGTCCGGGACACCATCGACGGGAAGATAAAACCACGGGATGTCCATCAGGGTAGAGGGGACGTGGACTATACCGTGTGGGATGGAGATGAAAGGGACCTATCCCCTCTTATCGCAATCGACACAGAGATAGAAAAAGGAGGTGTACCGTGGAGTGTTCAATTTTCGTGCATGGAAAAATCGGCGAGGTTTGTTATGAGGACAGACATCTCCTCAATAGAGAAGCTGGCGCGGTTTGTCTCGACCCCTGGCGTTGTGACCATACTGCACAATGCCCTCTTCGATTTGCCGGTGCTCATGCGTCTTGGTATTATTCCGAACAAATTCGTGGACACGATGGTTATGGCATACCTTTTGCAAACGGAGCCGCAGGGTTTGAAGCCCCTCGCCTTTCGGCACTTGGGTATCTCAAGACTCTCCTACGAGGAAATGGTCGGGCCGAGGACCCAGGAGATTGCGCGTGAGTATCTGACGAAGGCGTTGGAGATAGACTGGGGCAAGCCGGAACCTGTGATAGAGGTTCGTGGAGGGGAATTGAAAATACGGAAGCCCCAGCCTATCGACACGAAGATAAAGAAAGCCCTCTCGCGAAAAGGCGAGGACTTGTATGACTGGTGGTCGGGGATTGAACCGGAAGCCGGAAGAGGCATGGTCGAGGCTGTCTTGGGCGAACTTCATCCTGCATACCTATCGGACATAGACTTTGAGGATGCGCTTAATTATGCCTGCGCGGACGCCGACGACACCTTGAGCATTTACCCCATGCTGATGGACAAGATAAAAGCATGGGGACTGGAGGATGTCTTGGACCGGGACATGCGTATGTTGCCGATGGTATCAGATATGCAGGAGACAGGGATAAAAGGAGACGCGGAGTATTTCAGGAAGTTATCGGAGGAGTTCACGGAGAGGATGAACCAGCTTTCGGCGGACATCGAGAAGCTGGTGGGGACCCTCAATCCGGGGTCGGACAAACAGGTGTTTGAACTGTTAAGGAGGTTGAAAATTGAAAAGAAATCAAAGATGTACAAAGGAGCCACGGACCACGCGCGGCTCGAAGCGATTGAACACAGACACCCTGCCATCCCTCTCATCGCCGCTTGGAGAGGATACCGGAAACTTCAGGGTACGTTCCTTGACGTTCTGCCAACACGGATGGGCGACGATGCGAGAATACGAACTACGTTGCGAATCACCAGGGTGGTTACTGGAAGATTGTCTTCGAGTAATCCAAACCTTATGGCGCAACCCGTCCGAACTGAAGACGGGCGAAAGATTAGAGGTGGATTTGTCGCAGAGGACGGGTTTACTCTCCTATCGGGCGACTATTCGCAGGTTGAAATGAGATGTGTCGCGCATATAAGCCAAGACCCGTTGATGATGGACGTGTACCGGACGGGGAAGGACATCCATACGGAGACGGCCATGCGGATGTTCAAGATACCGAAAGAGAACGTGGACGAATTGAAACACCGGTATCCGGCCAAAAGAATCGGGTTCGGGATTCTCTACCAAATCTCTCCGCAGAAGTTACTGAAGGAGTTGGAAGTGTCGGGAGCGGCAGGATACACCTTGATGGAATGCCAGAACATGATAGACCGGTGGTTTGACACGTATAGCGGAGTGAAGGCTTGGGTCGAGGAACAGAAGTTGCACGCTCGAAGATATGGATATGTCCGGGATATGTGGGGCCGGATACGGCTGGTGCCGGAGATTATCTCTGTTCATCCCCGGATAGTGGAGGCTGGGATACGGCAAGCTGTCAACGCGCCCATCCAAATGAGCGCACAAGGTATCATCAAAGAAGCGATGGCCCAGCTTGTTCCTCTATACAAAAGCTACGATGGCTTGGTACGGCCTTTGCTACAAATCCACGATGACCTGCTATTCGAGGTGCGGGAGGATTTGGTGGAGGAGTTTCTACAGATAGCGAAGGAAGTGATGGAGGGGTGCGTCCCTTGGATGACGGTCCCGCTTGAGGTGGAGTTCAAGATGGGGAAAAGATGGAATGAAATGAAGAAGATAAAGAAGGAGGATGAAAATGGAAAACAGGCTGCATGAGTTACTGCTGGAGAGGCAGGAGTTAAAAGCGGAAGAGGAACAACTGGCGGAGGCGTTGGAATCCTGGAAAGAAGAAGCCACCCCGCTGATGATAGCTATGGGAATCGACTCTTACAAAGAAGAGGGTGTCGGCGTTATGGCACTACAATCTGGGGAGAAAAAGAACTACGATGTTAAGGTGCTAAGGGAAGCTCTTCTCAAACAGGGTTTACCCCCGGAGACGATAGCAGAGGTGGTGGAGGAGGCGACCACCCGCACTACTTACACTTCCCTTAGCTTTAGAAAGGCAAAATCACGCATTTAGATTCTTTGATACTTTACTCCCCGTATCGCTAAGTAACGTGTAGGAATTACCATGCACGAGGCCCAACTTGCCACTGGTGTTGGCGTTGTTAGCCACAAACACGCCAATACCGGAGGCGTCATCCAGTTCATATGTTCCCCTGTCATCACGTTTTGCTATGTTGAGGTCGGAGGCGATGAAGGTATTATAATCCCCGGAGACATGCAGACCGATAGCCTTCCCTACAGCTACGGTGCTTGAGAAGATATTGGTCATCGTGTTCCCCACAAGGGTCATATCATAATTGAAAGGCTGCAAGAAGATACCATTCGACCCGCCGTCTTTGATGGAGTTCCCACTTATGATAGTACAAGCCGTCGCGTAACACAACAAGCTACATCCGGTCAATGAGGTTTCATCTCCATACCCGATGATGACATTCCCAATGATATTACAGTTGCGGCCATACTCAATAACAGACCCACCTCCAGTTGCCAACGCGCCTCCGAGAGTTATCCCCACGTCCCGGCTTCCATCCACAACAGACGAGTCGCACACGTTGTTGACTATGTTGCAGTAGTACGGCGCATAGGATATTCCCGCTGTGGCCCCAGCCGCATACGTGACTACTATTCCCAAGTTACTGTTATAAATGAAGTTCCCATCCACTGTTACATAACTCCCTGCCCCGACGTGTATTCCCTCGCCCGCAGAAACATCGGACACTCTGTTGTTGCAGATGTGAACATAGGATGAGCGGGGGTCGGTGATAAGGGAGTCTGTAGCATTTCGCACCGCCAGTATCCCATAAGATGTACAGGTGCTGATAACATTCCCGCTAATCTCACCCGTATTAACAGAGCGGGTCTCCACCCCGGCGGTGTACACAGTACTGATTTTGCAATCCTTCACAGCGAAGTTCTGTGTATAAATCAAGTATATTCCCTTGTCTCCCCAAGAGGCGATGATACATCCCTCCACCCGGACCGACTGGGACATACTGGCCGCGCTGTACCCAGTGACTGAAATAGCCGTGCTACCGGAGGATAGAGAAATTCCCCCAGGGCCGGTTAAGTGCAGGTCCTTGATAGTGACGTAACTTGCGGTAACTGTGAAGATAGTTTTCGCAGCCGTGGCCTGATGAATCTGCGAGTAATACCGGGACTCTCCAACGATAGTAACAGGGTGACTCACGGTAATAGCATCCGTCACCTTGTAATAAGTATCGGAGGCAGGAATGAGAACTATTCCCCCATCATCCGAAACCGCATTAACCGCGTATTGCAAGGCAGCCGTACAATCAGTTGACCCATCCCCAATAGCCCCCCACCATAACGGATTAACCACCGTCCCTTTGGCTACCGTCACTGTCCCTGTGCCGCTGAACACCTTTTGCGGCGGGGCCACAAGCCCACCGGAGATGGTAAGGGTGTACCCCGTAGTGGTGATAAGTGCGCCGTCGGCTATTTCGAGGGTGATGTTGGACGGGACAGTGACATCATCCTCCAGTACCCAGCTTCCCTGACGCAATAACAACCTGACCTTAGAACTACCTATTGAGGATATTGCGAGATTGATGGTTGCCGCAGTGTAGTTCACCCCGCCACCATAGACTATCAACGCGTCCACGGCGGTGCCGACACTGTTAAGGGTGATGGACCCGCCGGTTGACGTGTCCCGCGTGAAGGTCGTATTCACCCCGTCCCATTTATTCTGGTCTTCTTCCCCGATGGGGCCTTTGCTTATCAAATAGTCTGTCATGTCACCATCTCCCACGCTCTCTTAAAGTTTTCCGGCCAGTCCTCCGGTCGCGGTTTACCTGGCCGCCACGTTGTAAGATACAATAACCACCCTTTATCCATCTCATCCCTGTCTGGCAGTGCCATCGGAGACGTCCACAACAACAACCTGGCGAAGCAACAGGCCAGGGCGTCGTGGTAAGCCACCGCCCCGTAACACAAATCAGCGTACGGAGGAAGGACAATCCTCTCGCACACCCCCTGAATTATCTTACAGGTGGACGGGTGATTCAAGACGCCAACAATCCCCCCGCCTTTCTCGAACTGCCATAGCCCCCTCGCCGGACCCCCCACTTGCTTTCGAGTCTTGAACCCACTCTCTTGAAACCCTATCGCCACCAGTTGAGCCCGCGCCTTAACCGTGTCCATCTTTTCCGGCAATAGTTTCAATCCCGGTACAATGTACTGTTCGATAATTGCCATCCTATCTCCTCCTTAGATAAATTTGAGCCCTGGGATACTCATGTTCCCATACAGCTTCAGCAGGTGCGCCTCGACCCAACAAACCCCCTGCTCGTTCTTCTCGGACGTTCCCAACTGCATCGCCTGGAAACTGACCGGGGTGTCGATGTACGTTGACCACCGGCGGTCGGTGTAGTACAGGAAACTGTTCTCATTCCAATAACTTACGTGCGTCGGGTCTTGAAAGGCTCCTCGCCCGTCAGTAGAAGGGACCGTGATGAAGGCATACCCCGCCGGACACAGGACTCTGTAAAGCTCCTTCATCGTATGTAACGGGTCTCGCAAATGTTCAAAGACATCTCTCGCGCGTACTACTCCGACAGTTCCGTCTCCGAACGGCCACGGTTTCTCAAGGTCGGCTATGACATCCGCGTCTTTGAGGTCAACCGACATGTATCGCGGGTCTTTGCTAAACCGTCCACCGAGGTCAACAGCCAGCAGATTATTATCCTTCGCCCATTTGAGGGCCAAGTTCTCGATGTACTGGTAGTAAATCCGATAGACATTGTTCTGAATCTCGCTGTTGTGAACAATCCAAGAGTTATCCCCGTGAACTCGATATAGGTACAGTGGCCTGTCGATATGGTAGAATTTCGACACCGTGTACAATCTGCACATAAGGTCGAGGTCATCGAGCACTCTCATCTCCTTGTTATGCCCTCCCACCATCTTGTAGAACTTACTGCTGAAAGCCCGCAGATGATTCGGCGCGTACCAGATTCTCGACACCGCCGCCGGTATCGGAGGGAATGCAACGCACTCCTCAAGTTCGTAGCCCTTGTAGTTAAAAGGCCGGTATGACCACCCGAATAGCGGGTCGAAATGCTCACGGGGCTCATACTCCATCGAGCAAGCGACGGAATTGGAGTAAGCCATTCCCAGTTCGCTGTTGCCGGTGAACGCCTCCTTCACCGCTTCTACTGCACCCTCCAACAAAAGGTCATCGTGGTCAAGCTCCAATAGAATGTCTCCCTCGCATTTGGCACATGCCTCTGCCTTGTACGCTCCCACGCACCCGCTGGTATCCTCGGAGACATACTCCTTTATCCAGCTTTCTTGAAATCGCACAGGCTCCGCCCCGTTGTTGTACAGTATCACCCATTCGTGAACATCCTGTGCTTTGACGCTTTCGTAAGCGTCCCTTAAATACTGCGGGTCATGCGTTGGTGTAAACACTGATACTTTCATTCCTCCTCCTCCTCCACTTTTTCTATGGTTCTATTGCGAACCAGTTAACATAAACTACTACAGTTACTGGAGACCCTTCACTTTCCAGTACAGCACACTGAAATCCAGTAGTGGACGTATTCAATGCTGAACAAACGAATTGATAACCGCTACTGCAAGTACAGAGTACTCTTGGAGTACTTGCAAACGCTGTGCCAAATGATACACTTTGAAAACCGAGAGAAGTTTCAACCAAGCTAATCGCGGCATTTCCCCTCTCCATATGAGCCTGCGGACCTTGAGGCCCTTGAGGACCTTGAGGACCCTGCGTTCCGACCCCTTGATTCCCTTGAGGCCCTTGTGCCCCTTGTGGACCTTGAGGACCTCCATAGGGTCCTTGTGTCCCTTGATTCCCTGCGGGTCCCTGCGGCCCTTGCTCTCCCGGCTGGCCTTGCGGTCCCTGGTATCCTTGCGGTCCTATGTCAGTCATTATACTATTCTCCTTACCAAGATAAATCCGGTAGAACTTTGAGCGAAGTTTACAGTGCCAAGAGATGTCCAATCTGTATTGGTATCCTGCCACACCGTGTCGAAGATACACATAAACGGCCAGGAATTTGCAATCCCATAAATGTCATATATTCCTTTTGCTGCTTTATACCCCGCGAAGTTTATCAGTTCAAACCGTGATGACCCGAAAGCATACCCGACCCTGAACCAGTCATTTGTTTCTGAACTGTTACTGGCGGCGGCAGTGCTCCTCTGATATTCATTGTAGATAAATTCGTCATCGTAAGTAGTGTCATTGGGACGTAACTCGATATGCCCTGCACCTCCACCACTTGTCCCTCCGGTGTTGGTGGTGTATATCCCCACATCGTAAACATGTCCAGCAGCAGTAGTGATTCTCAATGGGACAGTTGTCGCACTTGAGAAGGTTACTTTGCAGACTTCTCCGACAGATATAGGATAATTGGTGTTGCTGTGTGCAGCGTAATATGCAACAGAATCAATAGGATGTTCATAACCCCTCACGCTATCGTTTAACCATCCATTATTGAGAACCCCTCCCCCAGTTGACACGGCACAGGTGCTGGCCGTAGGGGTCTGGGAAGCGTGGAAGCCGTCAACGGTATCCGCCGCAGTTCCGCTCCCTTGAGGACCTTGAGGTCCTTGATATCCTTGATAACCTTGGTATCCCTGCGGCCCTATATTTCCCTGGCTTCCTTGAGGTCCCTGATTTCCTTGACTTCCTTGAAGCCCCTCTCCTTGAGAACCCTGATAACCTTGTGGACCTACGCCACCCTGCGGCCCTTGGTCTCCCTGCGGCCCCTGCGTGCCGGACGAATAATCCAAACTATCCCACGCAGTTGAACCATCCCCGACCTTGAATCTCCCTGTGTCCGTCTCGTATCCCGGCTCCCCCGATAAAAGTGTCGGATTGGCCGCAGTCCATTCCGCCTGTGTACCTCTCCTAAATTGTGCTCTTATCATGACACACCCCCGCAAACGAAGGATGTCACCCAGTCAACAGTGTCGGGATGTCCCATATCAAGTTCTCCTATACCTTCACCAATCTCGCCCTGATATCCTTGAGGCCCCTGTGGACCTTGATATCCTTGAGGTCCCTGAACACCGGTTATTTCCGATGCATGTTTCCCATCCACCATGTCGGCATTCAGAGTTGACCCTGCACCCTGCGCAACCCAGTCATTGATGTTTCCCTCCGCACTTCCCAATGGTACTCCACCGGCGAAGTGGAAAACGCTGGCATTCAGCCACCCGGTGTCTATCTTTCCTGTAATCAATGACACCGGAACGGTATTGGCCGTGGGCGTTTGGGAGGCGTGATACCCTTCCAGCGTGTCGGCATTAACACCCGCCGATGTTGTCAAAGCTCCGGTGGAATCGAATGCTATCCCACCTCCAGTTCTCAAGAGGATGTATAATCCGTCCTTATCGACCTTCAAGCCTTTGAGACTGTTCACCTTTACGGACAGTTTCCCGCCGGTCTTTAAAAGCCCTCCTTCTTCATCCGTGTTAAGGTTCAACACATCCCCACCGCTGCCGGACGTGAAAACGTCTCCGAGCAGTAGTCCCCCGATTCTCTCATCGTACAACTGGTCGATGAAGATTTGAATCTTCTGCATCATGTCTTGCATGTCGGGAGACGCTAAAGGTGTGTTGATGGTTGCCATATTATTCCCCTATCAACTCCTCAAGTTTTCTATCAAACCTCTCGGACGCGAACCCGTGAAGCTCTTTCGCTTGTTTAATCATCCTCACCCTGTCATCAGGGTTCTTCATCTCCTTCACCTTGTAGTAAAACACCTCCGCCCTCTTCTCCGGCGGTAGTTTCTGTGCCTGTTCCCACCACTTGGAATCGGGGAACGATAAAATCTCAATCCTTTTCAATACTTTCGCGGCCATCCGCTCCTGCTCCTGCGGGTCGGGATTGGCCTTGATGAAGTCAATAATCTTGTTCAGGTCTTCCTTCTTCCCGTCCAGCGCGAAACTTTCGATAAGCGGGTCGAGAGTCTGTGCCTCTTTTCTCTGTGCTTTCCGGTGCTCTTTGGCAACTTCCATGATGTCATGCTCTCCGGGGACCCTCGCCAGCCCCAACATCGCCTTCGCTGCGGTGTCATAGCGGGCGGAAAATCTACCCTTCTGGGCCTGCTCAAGACGCGAATACGTCTCTAAGAGTCTCATCGGATTGCGAATAATGTCCTTCCTCGCCCCAAGGTGTTCTTTCACCCCTTCCGTAACACCCTTCTCCCCCATCTCGTGTAACGCTCCGACTATGGGGGCCTCGGCCACTTTCCACTCTCCGGGAGGTTCAACCCTTAACCACGGTGCTTCTTTTGTAGGCTCTATCACCCCGCGCAGGAAGGGGGGATGGATGAACATCTCAAACACGGAGGTGTCGTTCTCCCGCGCTATCATCTCCGCAATCCCCATAATCGTAATGTATCTGATAAGTTGCGACCCGCCGTGGGTGCCGAAAGCGTCCCGTTTCCCAATGACGAGCTTGCCGTTGATGTCTCTATGGGGTTTGAAAGCATCCTCCACCATCTTTATCTTGAACTCGACGAGCTTGAAAGGGGTCATCTGGAACATTGTCAACCCACGAGTCAGCGGGTTCTTCTGCCACAGCGGTTGGTCCCATCCGGCACGGAAATTGCAGTCGAGGATTGTTTCCCATATCCCACGCTCGATGATGGCCGGGTCTATACCTTTAATGTCACCCTTGATTGCTCCGGCCAGAACTGACACACCGTTATCGAACGCCTCCACTGCCCGCACCGGCTGTGATAGAACATTGCGGAAGAGTCTGAATCCTCTATTCTGTATCTCACGTAAGCCCGGAATTTCATTGAGGGTTCTGAGGAGGTCGCTCTGCGTAACATAATGCTGGAACAGGCGGAGTTGATTATACTCGCTCTTCACACCCATCGACCTCAACATCTCCGCGAATTTAGGGAAGCGGAGCTCCGCAAACATCATGGCGGACTGGAAGGGAACGAGGGCTATCTGTGTTAATCCCGCAGCCGTCGGAGAGAATCCATACTTGGCCGGGGTTCCGGCAAGTTTCATCAAGTGTTTGAATCCGACCGACGGGGATAGTCCTATCAACCGGCAATACTCAAATGCCACCGCGCCGTTCAGGAGCTTATCCGCAGTACTCGAAGCCGCCCTGCTCATGTTCTTTTCTATCCAGTTGTTCATGTAATCTTTGATATTACCCAGTTGTAAACTGTCAACAAACGGTCTCCATCTGTCGAGGAACGGCTGCATTGCAATCTTGTGTTCGGCGAGCGGGATGTAAGCATCCATCACGGCGTGCGCCGAGGGAACCCACGTGCGGGAATTGGGAAGCCGGGACATGAAGCTGAGCAGAGTAGGCTTGGACTTCCACTTGCCCAGTATGCTACTCATGTTCGGGTCATCAAGGAGCATCTTGAAAATCCGGGGCATGTAGATACCGGCCCGGACAGGGATACCATATTTCCCTGTAGTTTCAAGGTCTTTCTTGGTCTGGTCCAAATACTGCCTAAGCATTTTGGACGCTCGCATCTCCTGTTCGCTGAGCTTTATCCCCCACACTTCCGGTAGTTCCCCTGCGGCGTGGAGATAGACTCTTGTATCTGAATACAATCCGGCCAACCTTCTCATGATAGCGTCATGGTCCATAGCCATCTGCTCGAATCGGGGAAGCAACTCTGTCTCCTTAGCCTGCAAAACCTTCATTTCTTCCATGAGTTTCCGATAGGAGGGGATTCGTTTGATGGAGTTTTCAAGCTGTTTAGCCCGCGCTGTGATGTCCGCCAGCTTCTTCTCGGCCCGCAAGACTACCCTTTCTCTGGCGGCCCGTTCAGTCTCGAACGTGCGCGTACGGAGTTGCTCGACAGCTTTTCTATACCCCTGCTCATGGGCGGCCTTGACATCATCCGAGAACTTAGCGAACGCCTGTTCCCACTTGTAAATCCTTTCAGCCTTCTCCTTCTTGAACCTCTCCGGGTCCATCTTCTCCAGTTTTGCTCTGGCCTTCTTCAGTGCCGTCTCCAGCTTTCCGGCCTCCCCCATTAAACGCTCATATTCCGCGTGCTTAGGAATCTTCGACAGCGTTCTGCGGATAGTGGCCTCCTGATTCTTCAGTCTTTCCCAGGTATTCATCAAATCTTTGTTCTGGTCAAAGAGGGGTTTGACAGCCTTTACAATGTTATCGAGGTCCTTCGGGATACCTTTCAACGCCTCCTGTGTGTAGGCCACGGAGTTGCGGGTGTTGGTGTGTGCCGCCATCACAGACTTGAAAGAGTCTATGGCCGGGTTGTCTCCGGTGGTGAACATGTTCCTGAACACCATGTGAGGAGACATCGCCATCTCTACCCGATTGATGTCTCTGGCGGTCTCCATAACTATCGGGCGATAAGGGTCCACCCCGGTCTGTTGTCGCTCCGGCAATTTCTCCCCGTCACGGCTGGGAATGTAATCCTTCACAATCTGTTTGGTGTCTTCGAGATAGCGGACGAGATTACTGACCGCGCGGGAGGACTTCTTGATGGCTGCGTAGGCCGCTTGTATGCCGAACGGGTCGAATTTCAGAGACGTTTCGTCAACAGGATTACCCTTGAAAACTTTCGGAGCCTCGGTATTGGCAGACACAATCTGCCCAACTTCGGCGGGGGACTCCATCCGGGTGTAGAACTTCCCGGACTGGTCCACGTATCCCATGTCGATTTCTTTGGCTTTTATCAACACGGAGTTGGGGATATCCCCGTACATCCGGTGCCCACCGGCTGTTTGATAAACCTTCCCATCGACACGTAAGGCAGGGTAATATTTAGGTTCTTCTTCTACCCCAAGAACCCGTTGAAAATAATCTCCAACTGACTCCTGTTGCTGTTTTGGTTCTCCTCGAACCATTTCTTGTCGTGCTTTTTCAGCATTTCTTCTGTAGATTCTATCAAGAACTTCTGCTGTGATGGGGTCAGCTTCCAGTCGGATATTCCGTTTAGCTTCAAAGCCTCTTGCAAGTTTAATTGGGTCATTTTCCTCTCCTAATTTAAGGTAGATTACATCCGGTCTCCCATCCCTCTCATAATTCCAATCAGGGGGAGCGTACTCATCATTCCAAGGTTCCCTCCCGACTTCCTCGAACCCCAGGTCCTTATACAATTTTGCCAAGTGTTCGCCTAAACAGTCGAGCTTCTTCCCCCCTCTCGCCACCGCATCGAGTACTAAAGTTGCTCCGATATTCCTGCCGGGAACGTTACTGAAAACATTTACAATGTCGCCATCCGGTTTGATGGCATACCCGGCCTCAATCCCTTGCTCAACGTGGACGACGGGAAATTCGGCCATCTCCTCCGGCTTGTAAGGCGAGAGATATTCCTTTCGAGGGTTTCTCTCCCGCATCTCAACAAACCTGGGTATCACCTCCTGCGGAGGCAATTCCACAGCCGGGGGAGGCGGAGGCTCGAAGGCCGGGGGGACATCTTCTTTTAACCTTTCCGCATCCCGCACAACCTCCACTAAAGTATCTTTCGTAGTAGGTGGAGGTTCCCTCAATACCGGTGAATCGAGTGTGGGTACATCCCGCGCCGGGTCCGCCACTCCAAAGTGAGTCTCCGGCGGAGGAAGATTTTCAGGTGCCTTCCCTGTCTGCGCGTAGTATGCCAACTCCTCCGGCATACTCTTCGCTTCCGCTTCCAACCTGTCAACATACTCCTTTTGCAGAGCGAGCATGTCCTCGGCGGTACGTTGGAAAGGCGGTTTACTAAGAGCCTCCTTTACCCGTATATCAACCTTCTCCCTCTCAAAACCATACGGTCGTGCGGATACCTCCTCCGGCTGTAGTATTACAGGACGCTCAATGCGGCCAAATTCAGGAATACCCTCTAATCTTCCAGCTTCTCTGGGTGTGCCAACAAGCTCGAACCCCTGTCCCGGAGGTAACGCCTCGAATGTCCCCACGCGCGACTGGGTGACAGCTTCCTTGAGGGAGGCCATCTTTTCTTGAGCTACCTTCTCCTGGAACATCTCGGTAGCCTTCATCTCTTCCGTGCGGGGCCGGAAGGTCTCGACTTCTTTCGCCGGTTCCAAGATGTTCTCGAAGGCACTTAGGTCCGCACCTTCTCGCACTTTTATCCTTGCAAGTTCCGTGCCAGCCTTGGCAACCTGCGCCGCTTTGGGAATCCCGCCGAACACGGTAGCGAGTTCAAGTATATCCCCCGCATTCTCGGCAGCGTCCTTAGACATCTTCGTCTGGAAGGGAATGAGACTTCCGCCGGGCTTCTGCATAAGTTCCACGGCAAATTCCCGACCCTTCTCGATGGGCTTCATGATGGGTTCGATTGCATACTTTTCGAGTGCCCCCACCATTGCTTCTCCGGCCTCGCTCCGGGGCTGGACCAGCGGCTCAAACATCTTATTGGAGGCTTCTTCGGCGAGCTTGGCAGCATCCTCACCACCCCAGGTGCGGGCGATGATTTTATTCACCTTGCCGAGAGCGTAAGCCGCCGGACCGACTACCAGTGTCCGGCCAACGTCGCTAAGTCCGCGATAGAAATCAATATCCCACCCCGGTAACTGTTTCGCTACTTTAACCAGTTGTTCGGCTCGACTCGGCTTCTCCGGCTTATCCGGCACCCAACCCTCGCTGGCAGTATCAGGAACCCAATCCTGCTCGGCCATTACTTTATCTCCTCGTTGGTGGTCATGTCATAGAATTTATCACCCACTTTGTAGGCTCGCCTGCCTTTATAGGTTCCTGTCTGCGCTCCGGCGGGCATCTTAGCCCCGACGTTCAGATTCAACAGTCTATCAAGAGCACTTCCACCTCCTTTCGGTGCTGAAGGTTTGGCTTTTATTCCCCCCTCTACCGGGGCAGGTGCTACTACACCTGTCTTTTTATTCAAAAGCAATGGATTACCTTTCTCATCCGTGCCAATATACTCTTTCGTTCCCTCGGCTCCTTTCCCTGCGAGAGCGCGAAGATACGCCGCCCTCTCTGCGTTGGCCTCTTCTCTCGCCTTCGCAGCTTCTGTAATCTGATATACCTTGAGAGCCTCATCGGGGAAGTATTTAAGCCGCGTCTTCAGTATCTGTTCAGGGGAGAGATTCTTCCCATACACCTCTTGATTGAAAGCCTGCTCCCTGCGGAGTGCCTCCGCTTTGGCCTGGATTGCGGGAGAGGCCGATAATTGAGGAAGTGTCGTAGTAGGTATCCCAGCCTCTTCAGCCACAATCTGCAAACCCTGTTGTGCGAGCGCGGGATTATCAGAGGTGAGTCCGGTGGAGATGAGGTTAGTGGCGGCGTTTATTTTGCGAATGCTCTCGTTCTGCCGGTGCGCTTCCGCCGTCTCTGCCAGTTTCTGTTCCCACTGTCTATTCATCTGGTCAAGCCTGAACTTCTCGACGGCGAGAGGAACCGCCAACCTTATCGATTCCTGTAAACCCTCGAAGAACGGTCCAGGAGTTTTGGGTATTTCATTCATGTTAACCTCCGTTTCAATCCACGCGCCCGACAAGACGCGACCATGCACATCGAGGTATTGTTAACCTCCGAACATCTTGAACAGTGCCATCAGAGGAAGTGCCTGCCCAGCCAAGCCACCTAACCCTTGTGTGGTCTCATACCAGGGCGAGATAGGCCCTGCCTGTGCCTGACCCATCAGTCTGTAGGCTTCCGGCGATACGTTGGAGGGTCCCCAAGTTCCGGCCAGTGCTTGCGCCGCTGTTTCCAACCCGGCCCTCCGAAGTCTTTCTGATTCTCTCCCGTAATATCCACCACCACGACCAGCCGCCGCTGCGGAGGAAGCTGCACGTTTCTGACCAGCTTGAATGGCCTCGGCAGTCTGGCCGCCTATCCCTTGCATCATCCCCGCACGCTTTTCGGGGGTCCACTGGGATTCGGCCAAGTACTGACCCAGCATTCTGTTGATAGCCTCGCTCTGCGCCTGCTGTTGATTGTATCTCATGAATCCGCCAAGGAGGTTGGACCCGACTCCGAGTGCGCCAACAGGGAGAGCAACCTTAGCCATTCCGGGAAGTCTTCTGTACCAATCCGTCATGTCTCCCCACCACCCCCCACCGCCACCGAGATTAGCCATTGAATACATAGGGGAATACGTATAAGGGGACGCTCCGGCTGTTAGTGCATTCTCCCACATCGGTCCGGGCGGCAGAGCCTCAGATAGATTTAAAGGTGCTGACATAAGCTCCGACATAGCTGACGTTGTGGCTGACATCGGGGCACCAGAAAGTGCGGCGAGCTCCTCAGACGGGGTAATAAAACTTCTCGTAGCCTCTGCTCCGGCTCCGGCCCCGGCCCCTGCCGGAGCGGTTAACGCAGCGGCTTCAGCCGGTGTCAACCCGCCAGTGATGGCCCCACCTAATCCACCCGCAGGGAGAGCACCCGCTCCTAACTCTACTCCCGCTTGAGGAAGACCAATCGCTCCCATTTCAGCCGCCGAGAGCGGTGCAATACCCCCAGCGGAAAGAGGAATTGTTGCCCCTCCTGCTGCCGCCTCTCCTGTTCCCGCCAATTTCGCTCCAAGGTCCATCCCCTCCTCTAACCCAGCAGGCAAGGAAGAACCAAACATACTGGAGATATACGGTGCAGCAAAGTAGCCGCCGACTGCCGGAGCCGCGATGGAAGCCACCTTTCCCAGTGCGCTACCAACGCTACTCCCGAATATCGGAGAGGTGATGGCTTCGATAGGTTTACCAATCACTGTACTCACCACATCGCTCAACGCACCTCCGATAGCTGTGAACGGTTTGGCTATCGCCTTGAAAAAGCTACCGAATCCGAAGAACTCAGGGAGTCCTGTCTGGGGGTTTAGCGTTCCCGACCCGCCAAGGCGCATCAGGAGAGCCGCTTCTTCCGGGGAAATATGGGCAAGAAGGGAATCCCCGAACCTCCCAAGTTTTCTCGCCTTTTCAAGTTCTTTTCTCATGATACACCTCGTTTAATCGTTTCCTATCTCGAATTTAACACTCCAGGGACCGTACAAAGTGAGCTTTGTCAGTCCCTCCCCGTATATCTTAAGGAAGTACTGATACCCCTTGAAATTAGCCGGAAGATTGTCCAGTATCTGTACGGCATCATCAGTCCCTGTTATCGTCTTCACAGTATTGCCATCTTCCCATTCCCCTTGCCGCCATCCTACATCATCTTGAAACCACATTTCAAGACTTATCTCTGCACCATCAGAATCCAGATTATAGCGAAGTTCGCTCACGGTTTTGATATGGTTCACGACGGTCTGGTCCCCGCCGGATAAGTTATGGGTCTGCACTTCGAAGTCTATCGGCTCCCCAGATAACGACCGCTTGTACACGTACCCGTCGGAGGTGCCGATATAGAAATCCTTCGTATCATCGTTCGACCACATGGCCGTCGCATTCAGTCCGGTCCACGTCGCACATCTCACATCCCCTGCTCGTCCCAGGTCCATGACGAGGTGCGTAAATTCGTTCGCACCTACAGTCGGGAACAGCACATGGTAGTATCTCCCGGATACCTTCCCCACACACTCGTCAATCCTGTCAATGTCGAGGTTGTTCACTATGTACTCCTCAATCTTGGTAGCGATGGAGGAGGTGGAGATATTCCCGTCGAAGAAGGCGATTGTAGGTCTCCCATCCGGGCTGAGAGATACAGACACCATTCCAGGGGGACTATCCAAAATGTCAAGTGACATCGGTGCCGCCACTCCCAGTTTGGCCGAGAAAGTCTTTCGATACGCCCAGTTATCCGGGTCGTCCTGCTGCTTCCGTATCCACGTGTGCGCCAGCGGTATCCAGAGGCTACTTCCCCACGTAATCAATCCTCTGGGAGTAACAGCCCCTGTGAATCCCGATACCCGAATGTCGTCGAAGTTGTTATCCTGGGTGGCGATGGGCATTATCACCTCGTTCTCCACTGCATCCTCTCCGGCGGCGGCCTCACTGTACCCCAACCTATGAGGGGTATTCGGGCATATCGTAAAGCACCGGCCATTGTGATAGGTCATGTACAATGCCGTGCTCGGTCCAGGGATGTAGTCTTCATTGACGGCTTTACCATTCGCGGCAAGCTGGCTGTCGGAATTATTGTCTGTATATGTCGTAGTAGTGTTATCTTCGATGGTGGCAACGTAGTAAATCCCGGCCAAGGCTCCTCCTGTCCCAGGGCCTCGATACAGCTTTCTATGGATAGTAGGTGCTGTTCCTGTCCATGCGGTGTATGTACAGACAGGGATAGCCGACCATGATATTTGTTGACTGGCTACTGTGACATCGGTACTTCCCGAAGATATTCCGGTCTCATACACCATCTTGTTAGGCCAGATTATCTTAAAGGATACGTACAGTTTGTAAGTACCGCTCGGCTGCCCTGCTCCCCCTGCGGCTCCCGAAGGTGCTGTTGAGGGATTGCCCACCACGGCGGGATAGACATTCCCGTCGTCGTCGATGAGGCATTGAAAGTGTTCATTGGCAGCGTGCATGAAGTCTTTGTACTCTCGGAACACCCACGGGTCGGATGAAAAGAAGTTGTAGAGGGATTGAAATTCGCCGTTCCCCTTCTTCATCAGCAGTTTGTTGCCGCTCCCGACGATTACGGTATCCCTAAAACACGTGCCGGAATGGATTTTATCTACGAGAGTCGCCTCGTGAATGCGAGCGAAGGAAGCCCGCAGTTTCGCTGTCCCCTCAACCTCGAATCCAACGTTCTCAGCGACGTCCAGGAACCCTGCGGGCTTCAATGCAGACCGAGCATCCGATGACATCCCTTTGTGAAAGTACACCAACTCGTAAGGCATTATCTTCTCCTTGCAGGTGCGAATCCTACAGGTTTATCAGAGAAGGGGCGTTTATTGGCTTGTGACGCCCCCGCAGCGAAGTAAGCATTGAACTTCTGTTCATACGCCTGGGCGCGTTGGAACTCCTTTGTCTTCTCCTGGAATGTCTGGAGACAGTCGGCCACCACCCCCATAGCGAGGGCGTGATGGTATAACCGTGGGATTTCAGGATACAAATTATCGCCACCGGTTTCAGGGAACGGACGGGGATAGGGGATGTAATCTATGCGGATGTTTCCCGGCGGGACGGTGATGTTACTGATAACGCCCACCTCGGAGCCGAACAAGTATGCCTCGTCGTTCTCCCAAGACGTAACCACGCCATACTCGCCGGAGAGGATTTCGTAGTGGTCGCCCGCAGAGAATCCAGTTGTAGAGGCGGTGGTGGTAAGTGTGTGTTCCGCGACCGTCACGATATTGCAGTCTTCCGCCGTGGTAAGATTGTTGACGGCCATTCCCGCCACAAGGCCCAGGTCCGTGAAGTCCGTCGCAGTATCGATAAGGGATGTAGTGCTCCCGCCGGTCGCTGTTCCCGTCACGTTGGAGGTGGCCGAGGGAAGGTCTGTTCCTATCGTAACCCCTGTATCGGGGTCCGCTGTGTAATTCGTCCCATCATCCTTTGGTTTAGGATGTACTCCCAAGGTGCCGATATTACCGTAACTTTCACCCATAAAGCACCATTGAGGGGTGGAGGCGGCAGTGATTAACCACCCCTGCTGGTGCTCGTGGAGCCACTGGATGTCTCGTATGATAAGGTTGATGTAGCTGTTAGCAGCGTAGAAATACTGAGCCGCCATCACGCCGCTGTCCATGCAGTTAGCCGGGAGCTTGTACGTGCGGTAGCCCGCCTTGCAGACGAGCAATCCCACTTTGCGGAGACATCTCGATTGAGACACAAACAGGTTTTGACGCTCGTTCAGTTTCCGGCGGAGGACCCTCTTAGGGAATCTCCCATAGACAAGGTTCCCGT
>Ga0265297_10002945_pt1 | contig 32508 bp, 58 predicted proteins | sample Munlanlwell13791_FD_192502 | JGI IMG/M metagenome (GOLD analysis project Ga0265297, IMG submission 192502) | Leachate microbial communities from a municipal landfill in Southern Ontario, Canada - Leachate well 137-91 | ecosystem: Engineered > Solid waste > Landfill > Unclassified | place...
TAAGAGCTTCAGCCAAACAATCCGGGATCGCAACGCCATCCTCGGCATATCGAATGCGAACCGTCTTGTCCTCCGGCTTTACCATTTCAAACCCCTTCACATGAGGACTACCCGAAACTCGGCCCATCTAAACCCGTTCGTAGACCGGGCGGGCTTTGAAATCGAGACGGCGTAGGGAACGGACTTCGGACGCCATGATGAGACACCCGTGCCCCCGAAGATTGATCCCGGCGAACTCACAATCGGGTTTCAGCATGGGGATGATCTCAAGGAGTTCCTCGAGAGCCCCGCATGGGAACGCCAGCGAGGTCATGCGGGAATGGACGTAGCAATCGGGGATGTAGACGTGCCCGTGGAGCATATAGTTGATCCGAGGGAAAGCCTCGAACAACCGCGCCTGGATCGGTGCATCGACGGACGGCTTGTGGTCCCCGTCGTAGTAAAGCAAGGTCTTCGAGGAATAGACCTGAACGAAGGATTCCCTCGAGATGTCCCTCTTGTCCACGTTCCGTTTGGAAACGAAAATGTCACCGCCTTTCCTCATGGCGGGGAACCCATTGGCACACCGGAAGGATGCATTGCCGAGTAGCCGCTGCACGTCGGAACCGGGGTCCAGAAGGCGATGGAAATCCTCGGCTGCACGTCGCACCGCTTGGAAGAACTCCGGGTCATCTGGGGGCAAAGTGGCGCTTTCTCCGGTGGGCCGGGATTGCACCCGCGTCAGTGCGTTCAGGAAGTTGAGCCGACGGACGAGGGCCACGGCCAGTTCGTTCACGTCAAAGGTCGTGTCGGAGTGAACGTTGCCAAGGGGGTCCATCAGCTTCATGCAGTAGGGCGGATGTCCGTCGGACCCTTCGAAGACCACCGTGAGGTTGGCCTTGATGGCGAGGGCCTTGGCCACCAACCCCGCCGCACTGTAGGGGGCGTAGTAGGTTCCATCGGATGCCGGAACCCCCAGGTTGTTCTTGCTCGAGACCAGGATCGAGTGGGGGGCGACGGACTTCACGTCTCGGAGCCTCGGAAGATCCTTCGGAACATCCGGCCACCACAGGATGACATCGAAGTTGGGTGACGATGACAGGAGCTGCTCGAGGTGGGAAAAGTCCCCCCCGTTGTGGACCTTGAGGACCACGTAGGGCTCGAGGGCCTTGGCGAACTTCGTCACCAAACCCGACGGGCGACCCCCGTTCAAGTCGAATTTCCCGCCGACAAACAGGACGTTCATCATGTCCGTCTCCACAGGCCTTGGCGTTTCGGGGGGGAAGCCCGAAACGCTTTCTTCCCGGCTTCCAACCCTTGCCAGAAGAGGGTTTCATCCCCCACGTAAGCGAACCACGCCATGACAGAATCTAAACCCGACCCCGCCTCGTAGAAGAGGTCCCACGAGAAGTCCTCTTTGATCCTTTCCGGTCCAACCTCGAGGATTGATGCCCCATGCTTCCCACGGATTCCAGCCGTCGGGAACCCGATGTAGAAGAAGACGCTCTCTCCCGTTTCCCGACACAGACGTTGGGCCCGAGCCTTCTCATCCGGGGTGGGGTCGATTGCCTTGACCTCGATCCAGATGTGATGATCGGGGAGGTAGAAGTCGGGGGTGTATCGAACGTTACCGATCACTCCGGGGTTCTTGAAGTACGGGAAACTGAAGGTGTACTTCTCGTACTCGTACCGGATTTCAACCGTTTTGAAGAACACAGCCCACCGGGCTTCCATCCGGGACCGGTAGGTCGTTCCCTCGAACTCCGTCGCTGCGGCACGGTGCCGGGTCATCAGGGCCTCATGACGACGGGCAACCCTTCGAACAACCATTTCCAGCAGCTGGTGCTCATCGTCAGGTTCATGGCTACCAGCAACCTTTCGAAGTCATCCCGATTCCCTTTCTTGAGGGTCACCTCGAGAAAGGGAACCCCGATGGTCGGGTGCCGTCTCCGGATTCCCGTGCTGTACTTGAACTCGGGACCGGCTTTCAAATCGGTCCGGAATCGGTTTCTCAGCCCCTTGCAGTTGTGGGAAGGGTCTCGAACGTAGTCTTCGCGTCCCATTAGTTACTTGCCCCCCGTTTTGTCCAAGAAGAGCTTGGCCCATTCGTTTGCAACCAGGCCAAGTTCATGAGTCAAATCTTTCTTGCGTTTCCGCAGTTCTTCCACTTTCGCCTTCTCGTCGTCGGTCAGTTTGAATCCCGTGAAGGCGCAGGTGCAGCATGGGGATGTCCAAGATTCCCCACAATCGCTCATGCCCCCACCCCCCGAAATGTAGTGATCGATCTCCCCTTTCCCTTTGCAGTGGTCGCATACTTCCCGGCGTTCCTCAACGAAGACCTGGAATTCCCCCTTCTCAAACTGAAGACGGTCACGGGGTCGAATGCTGTAGCCCGCTTGCCGCACTACCGTTTCGGCTTGATAGATCGGGGTCTCATTCGCAAGGGGGCTGAGTCGAACATGCCCCACTTTGATATGTGTCTTGGACCCTGCAAGGACCACGACGACCGGGATGTCATTCTCTGTTTGTACCATCGGTCACCTCAGGTTTTGGGGTTTGGGATGCCCCACCATGAGTGTTCCGTCCACTTCACGGGCACGACCCCATGAACCGCGTGAAACACGGCGAGGACCGCACACCGAGACGCGACCTTCATGTTCAGTTTCAGGTGCTGAAAATACATCACTGATCCCCCTTTGTGGCAGCTGAATCCCTAGCCGCTTGCAACATTGTCAGGGCCCTGTTGTAAGCGTTTTCCGCATCTGTGATTTCTTTCCTGGCCCTGACCAGACGGTCAAGGGAAGTCTCTGCGATTTTCACCCATGCTTCGATTCTCGAAGGATACACAAGATCTGGGTCTACTACGTTATCCCAATCGCAATCGTCGAAGTGAAGATGGACTCCCAGTGGATCCTGCCCGATCACTACGGCATGGCAGAGCCTTGTCACGGCAGTGACCCATACGTCCTGTCCCGGTGTAAACGTTTTCACTAGATCACCGCCTTCTCAAGCATTTCCAACCGACGTTGGCACTCTTTCAGGGCATCTGCGTCCTCATTGAAGTAGCCTTCCCATACCGAAATCATCAGGGGGAGGCGATTCGCAGGGCCTTTGTTGACCGATACCGATGCACGGGCACGAGTCATGCCGGATTCTGATTTATGTCCAGGGAATACACTGGCGTACCAGAAGCCGGATCGGATGATCCAACTGTAACGACCCTGAGTCCACCGAGAATTCATACAGTCCCCGTCTGAAGAAGGGACCGTTTCGTTTCTACAAACCAATCCGGATGGGCGTCCTGGACGTCCTGGGCAAAGTCTTTGGCTTGGGGTTCCGTCCGGAAATGGAACGTGATGTTCGAGCGATCCCCTCGACCCCCATGGAAAGTACAGACCCCATCGAAACGGGCAGCCCATTCGTTCATCTGATACCGGTCTCGGACGGCCTGGGATGTGACAAGTCTCGGATCTGGACTGGAGAAGAAAGGGACATTCACAATGGCTGCACAGCGGTTCGGGCCTTCCGGATAGGCTACCCCCAAAGGGGTAGGTACATAAACTTCGACCTGATGGGACCAGTTCTCCACGATCCAAAGTATTTTTAGTAGCAAGTCGTTGTGCGTAGTCACCATGGCATCGGTCCCCCAAACGCCAAGTAGATGAGACCCAGGACTGGACCCGCAAGGGCCCCGATGATGATCATCAAAGCGCACCCGATGTTTCCGTTGTTCTCGTGACGGGTCATCCACAGGCAAAGCCACCCCAGGACCGTGGCCACGATGGCTAACCCCGCCGGGATGCACGCCACGAGGAAGAGGATCTTCATCAGGTCACTCCTCTCCTTTCAAGACCTTCTCGATAGTTTCGAGGTCCTTCAAGGCATCGGGGTCCAATGGAAGGGCACTCGTCATCCGGGTTGTCTTGGTTTTCGTGTCCCAAGAGCCTACCCTGGTCATATGACAAGCCCGGACCATTCGGGTCAATCTCTCGATCTCGGGGCGGATATCTTCTAGGTTGGTCATTTTTGGGTCACCTCCAAAGGAGATTACCCGAAGAGGGTCAGATCCGGGGCGGGTCGATGGTTTCCGGATTCGGATCTTGCCGAGGACCGTTTCGTTGTTCCTTCTGGGCTTCGAAACGTCCGGCTACATCTTGAAGGAAGGACACAATGAGGGCTTCCTCAATGGTCGATCCCGTGGCGGATTCATCTCGGAATTTTACGGTGCCATCGGAGAGGTCTTGTAGATCCTGGAGGCGGGCACAGTTCACTTCGGCCACCTTGCCATCCCAGAATCGGAGAAGGGCGGCGGACAGGAAGACCTTGCGGGGGTGCCCCCGTTCCCATTGTTTCTTATCGGCATCCCAAAGACAGTCCGCCAGTAGGCGAAACGCGGTTTCAACGTGGGCCACGGTAGGTTGCTGAAGAATTTCCCCGATGCGTTTGTCGAACGGGGCATCCAACTGCCAATCGAGCAAAGCCGCCCTGCAATGGTGCCGGATCTCACTCGTGTAGGTATCATCCATGTTGAATCGGGCACCGTCAAGCCACGCAGCCCAATGCTGGGGCAGGAGGTCGATGTACCCTACCTTCGGACGGGTTTCAAGGTCATGCCTCCGCCAATCGAGGCGATAGAGTGGAACCGTAATTGGACCATGGACCAGCCCGCTCGGTTCCTCCCCACCAGGTTCGGTGATGAATCTTCCGCAGTAGATGAGTTCGGGGAAAGGGAGTTGCTGGGATAGAGAGAGCATGATGTACCTCCGATTGTAACCCGCCTGCGGCCTATCCGCAGGGTCCATATGTATTGTACCCATTTCGGGTAGGAAGATCCGGAGGATCTAGTTTTCTAGGCCCAATCGCACTCGAGAACGACCTGACGACCCGCCTTTCGGATCTTCTCTTCCATCTCGGCCCGTAGCTCGAAGGCGTTGGGGGGGAGAGCCGTGACGAAATTGATGGTGTCATCGTCGGGCACGGAAATGATGATCAGGACATTCATCTTCCGAACCCAGATTTTCCAAAGGGACATATCCGTCCCTTCGATTAGTTTGATACAAGTAGCCCTGGATCCTGTCCGGATCTGCTCCCGAATCTTGTCCAGCAACTCGCCGGTTACATGCAACCCGTATCGTTGACGAAGCCTCAAGGCGATGTGTGATCCCATCGTCGCCCCTCCCACTGATAGACTACCCGAGAAACGGGGATCCTAAACTTACTTTTTTCAAGGGTATCATTCCCTTGTCCATCGGAGGTTCAAGCATGGATTGGAAAAAAGTGTCGGAAAAAGCGCAAAATGTTTGGGTAACGCGACCCGAAGAATTCATGGCAGCCTTTCCTGCAATATCCCCGTTTCAACCTGACATGCTCGCAGACATGTTCGGCCTCGTTGAGTCGGAAGGGGATCGACCCCAGTTCATTTTCGTTCACCCCCGGGATTACGCCGATTTCCGCAAACCGAGTGCTGGGTGGGAAAAGGTCTTTACCGAAGAATATTGGGACCAGGAATTCATGGATCTAGGGATGCGTGGCTACGTTTGGGGGGCTTTGGTCATCACATCCCCCGAATATCAGCGGGGGATCATCTGGGTTGCTGGAAAAATAAGATGGTTAGCTTGCACAGTCACTCGATGATTTAGGAGCCTCAAACCCGAGTTTCCTTTTCGGCATTTCGATCCTGGTCCATTCCCGATCCTGAGCCAAGGCGTAAACATCCGCCAACGACATGGTGCCACGGAGATCTGCCGTTTCACCTGTGATTCGTTCGTACACCTTGCGGGCATGGGCCTCTTCAAGAGGCCCCAGGTGGGAATGACAAGCCAGGCGTCCGTTGCGTTTGATAGCGGCATCGATATCCGTCATCTTGCGGTTCGTCGTACAAATGGCCCGGATGTCCAGGAGGTCCCCTAAAATGCCTTCCGTGAGGTTCAGGAGGACACTCACTTCAGAATCATTGTGCCCATCCCGTTTCACCAAGGCCTCATCTGCATCTTCCACGATCAGGCAAATCGACCCCTTCTCTTTGTTGTTCAACAGGACCTGGATGATGTTCGGGCTTGCCAGTTCAGCAACCAGGTTGGCCGGGACGAAGATCAGCTTGCTTTCCTTCGTCGCGTTGATCAACCCGCGAATCGCGAACCCTAAACCCGCTATTTTCAGATAAATGCGGACGCAGGATGATTGTTGGGCGTCAAGCGTCAGGGACGTTCTACCGGCATTTCACCTTGAAAGATATACTCGAGAACTCAACGCCCAGGACGTCACACGCCCGGACGATGGTGGACAGGGTAAGCGACCCCCCGACCTGTTTGTGGAGGACCCGCTGCACCTGGGACACGGACGTCTTCATCCGCTTGGCGAGTTCTCGAATCGAAATCTTCTGGGCCTTGCGGGAAGCCTCGAAGATCTCCCCCATCCGCCGACGGATGTTGTTCTCGTTGGCCGAAGTCCGAACGACGATATCCCGCATCGCCGTTTTGACCACCCGGTCGTAGTTGGTCGGATCTTCGACCAGGTCCCGGTCCATATCGGCCTGGATATCGCAGTCGGGGCAACCATCCCCGTCGTAAACCCCATGCTTGCACCGGTACTTGTCAGGCATCACAGTTCACCTTTTCGATCTTGGCGGCCATGTAGGCCTCTTTCTTCGAAGCCATCTCCAGATGGTAATTCCCGTCAGCCCTGTGTTCCACTGCGTTGGCATAGCTGGACAACGCCGAACGCAAGTACTCGTCAGCGGGGACAAACCAAGCAAGGTAGATGACGAGAGGCTGGAAAAGCCAATTCACCAGGGGTTCCGAATAGCCGTTCTGACGGCTCAGGATGAAATCCCTGACATCCCCTACGGAACTTGTCAGGACGTTCATCTCCGCGATGGTGTCCCCCAGGGACTTGGCCATGCGATAGATGTTGTTCCAAATGTTGACGGATGGCCCCTTGAAAATCTCGTAAGCTTCATGACCCCATTTGCAGTAATGGACCCACACATCTTCGGGTCTGATGTCCTTGAGGTCTACGCCCCCGAACGCGGGACGGGACGGGGAATGCCCATTGAAGAATCGGCTGGTGTCCACTTCGTTCCCGAAGTACAGGTGGGCAAAGGAACAATCCACGAACCCTTCACCCGTGCCCGTGATTTCCACAGTGCATTTGTGCGGCGAAAAGTGGAAATAGGCATGATCGATTTTGCGTTCCGGATCCTTCTCGCTGGGTCGTGACATAGGGAATTGGAACGTGACCCAGATGGTGTCCCCTTCGAACACCATCTCAACAGTGCAGTTGTCTTTCAAGGTCTGGGAAAGCACCACCTGCTGTCGGGTGCCAACCGGTTCCCCTTCGGGGCGAACCGCCACCTCTTTCGTGCAACCACAGATGGAATGGTCGCAGGGGGGTTCGTAGGGGGCAGTCTCCTTGAATCGAAGATTCCGACCATCGGAGGGATCCAAGAAAAACATGTATCGTATGACTTTGACTTCCATTACCCTTGTTCCTCCGCTGCTTTTTCCCAGGCGTGCTGCTGGGCATCTTCCAAATTTCCTGCCCAACCATGATGAAGCCCGGAAGTGAACCACATGTAGGCTCCGTACCCCAGGACAACTCGGGCGACAGGGGTCCAGTAGCCGTCCTGCACCTCGAGGATCCACTCGGTGGTGCAATGAACCGGATCCGACCTCCATTTGGCCTGAAGCTTACTATCCTCGGGGATGTTGTCCATATGCACCTCCGAAATTTCTACCCGAGGTGTCTTTTTCTCTAAACCCACTAGGATCGGAATTCCGTCGTCGGCAGCACCTGGGCCTCGTCGGTCACTACAACTTCGCAACCCAGGTCCGCCTTGACTCTGATCTCCGTGAACTTGCTCGCCAAGCCGAAGGCCATCTTTGAGTCCACCGATACAAGCCACGTCCCGTCCCAGGTCCAGTGACCTCCGTAGATGTCCACAAACTGGCCCACGTTGGGGGCCAGCGTTCCCAGGATGGCCTTCCGGCCGATGTCGGTGGTCTTGGCCAGGATCTCGGCCAGCTTGGGGTACACCGTCAAAGTGGCGGCATACAGGTCCGGCATGATCTCGCGGAGGTGACGGACGAACTGCGGAACCGACTCCGCCTGATAGTTCTTGATCTCCCCTCCGAAGATGGCCTGGGGACGCCATTCACAGATCATCTTCACGACGGCAGGGGTCAGGTCGGACACCGGAATGATGTTGCGACCCCCGAACATCTGAATCTTGAGGGTCGGAGTGTCCCGCTCGAAGTCCATGTGGGCGTAGGGCAGCCAGATGTAGTCCCCGATGACGGCCACCACGTTGTTGGGCGGCTGCAACGTGGGCGGGTTGTCCCCCGCCTCTTTCCGCTGTCTGGCCACCCAAACCCCGATCTGCGAAGAGCGCTTCGTCGGACCTTCGCGTTGATAGCTAGAGCCGTAGGGGCAACATGGCCCGAACGGGCGCCTCTGAATGCACTGACCTTTCGCTCGGAGAGGACAAGGGCTTTCGAGGGAACACCACACGAAGTACGCTTTGGCGTGATCCGTGTTGGAAGACTTGAATAAGCTGGGTTCTTTCGGATTGTAGATGTGGAAATGGACGAGTTGCTTGCCCATCATTAAACACCCTTGCAGGGCTTGATTTTCTGACCATGTTCGTCCTGCCAATCGTGACACTCCGAGAGGTCCATGCGAGATGGGCGGGCGATGATGCTGATCACTTTGCTACGGGTGATACAGCACCGTTCGCAGGTCTCACGGTAAACCATCAAAGCCCCACGGGACCATACCCCGGGGTTCTCTTTGCATCCGCCCTCACGCTTCCAGCGATGATTCATTTTCAACCCTCGTCAGATGATATGCCACAGGAACTAGCCGTTGACGCTGATATCGGCACCCCGGTAGCGAAAGCTCGAACTTCCCCTTTCCGTTTCATGGACCGCAGTGCCTTCTGAACCTCATGCTTGGTCGGAACGGGGACATTCTCACCATGGCTTCTACGAACCAGTGCCAAGGCTCCGAAGGCCACTGAGTCCAGGGTTCGTTCCCCGAATCTCACAAGAGCCTGTCGCGTCAGGTTGCAAACCGTGATCTGGTCCATACGGGCACCTCCATCACGGTAGATCAACCCGCCGATAGCTAACGCTAAACCCCTTGAATGCGGTTGCCGATCTCGGTCTGGATCATTCTGGTTCCTTTTCAGCGACCGAAACACCTTACCCCGAATGGGATCAGGTACCCCAGGTGAGATTATTGTAGTGGGAACTTGCAGCATACAAATCGGGGAAAGGTTTAGGGTCCGTCCAATCTTCAGACCCATTTGGCTTGTCCGAGACAATCCACACCACCCATGGGTAGATCATGCCCGCGACAGTGTTTACCTTGTCTCCGAACGGGCAGTAGCATAGAATGGTCCTCTTGGACATGTCTCGAGCCATCCTGGACTGCTCAAGAATCATCCCACGGACCCCACCGGTCAGTTTATGGGTCTCGTTCAGGTACATGACAGCCTGTGTCAAGTCTGCCAAGTGCTCAGGCTTCGGATTCACTGTTTATCCCCCGTTCGTGAGTGATGTTTGCAGGTGAAACTGGAGTAGCAATCATAATCTTCCGGGAGGATCATTCGGAAGAAGGCCTCGAACCACCTGAAACGGAACCTTGGCCGTTCGCATTTACCCTGAAGGGCATAGCCATCGGTCGTGGCCTTGGAAGTCCATCCCCGGTTGAAAAACTTGCATGTTCCGCAGACGTTCACGGTTTCCTCAGTCATAATCCCGAACGATGATACCCGTTTTTCAATCATACGAAAGTCCTCAGCATGAGGTCGATTTGTTCGAACATCTCGTCAACCGCGATACGTCTCCTGTAAAGGCCATGGGGGCTCTCACTTGCATCGAACCGGGCTTTCAATCCTCCTGGCTATCGCCGTGTAGCGGTCCACGAGGCGTGTCTTCTCGGCTTGGAGCACCTTCTCGATCTCGAGGACCCGTTGCCGGTGACTTTTCCATGCGACCTTGCGGGACAATTGCTCGGCAATAGTCATTCTAATCCCCCTCTCCCCCCAAAGCCCTCTCGATTGTTTCAAGATCCTTCAGGTTGTCGGGATCCAAGGGTAGCGCACTGGTCATTCGAGTCGTTTTCGTTTTGGGGTCCCAAACGCCCACCCTGGTTGCATGATGCGTTCGAACCAGTTTCACCAATCTTTCGATTTCAGGGCGAATGCTTTCCATTTTAGAAACACTCCTTGATGAGTTCCTTTGCAAAAGCCTGACGTTCTTCGGGGGTCACAAGCTTACCCAGGAGCTTTTTCGAAGCTTTTATGGCCGTCAGTCCTGTCCACCATTCCCGACCTGTTCGGGTGCATTTGAAACCAATAGCCTTGATCTTGATATCATCGAGAGGTTGGATATCAATGGGGCCCACCTCCTCATCATAATCCAACATATAGCAGTGGTTTTTAATGTCTTCCACCATATCATCGGCGTTGACGTACAAGAACCTACCGCCTGTCTTGACCTTTTCCCCCCCGATCCACGACCCCAGGTCTGTTGCATGTAGACGGAACGAGAAGACTTTATCATCCCGTTCCGCTTGGAACACGGCGATACACTCGTCTTCACTACGCTCAGGTTTCTCGATGGCGGTGATGGTGGCACCCACCAGGAGTTCTTGGAGTTCGATCAAAGCGGTGTTATCCATGATTTATTCCCCCAACCAGATATGAGCCTTTTGGATGGCTTCAGATTTCATGGGTTTCCCCTTGATTATAATTCGGACAGGACTCGCATTCCGTAGCAGGGACGGGTTCATATCTCCCTGAGATGCACTTGGAACACCGATTCTGTCGATCACACTCAGCTTGTGCGGTCTCTTGGGTGGCGAAGATCCGGTCAGGGTAGAAACCACCGTGTCTGGAATGCCCTTCCAAGGCGTAAGCGCATGCCTCCATAACTCCCGGTTCTGTCATGGTCCCTTCGATCCAGGTGATTCTGGCAGGGCCGATCACCTTGTATTCGAATCCGGCTTCGTAGGAATCCGTGAAATCAACGGCCCAAACCGTTTGGCCCAACACGAATTCGGTCTCAAGTTCGATTTTCATGAAACGTCCCCCGATGTCAGGTTCATCTTTATGATGCCCCTTGGGTTGTACGCTGCAACGCCGATGGTCTCGTAGATAGGCGTGTTCAGGATGTTCGGAATTGCCCCGGTCTGGGGTTTCTTCCGCCGCTTGTAGGGTTTCCAGTTGTCCTTGAAGGACGTGACATGCCGGTGGCACTCCTGGCACTCGAACCGGTACACGGTCCGGTGTGGTTGGTCGGGATCCTGGATTGTCATGCCGGATTCATTGCCGTCTGTGAAAGTTTTCACAACCACGTCCCCGCCACAATGGCGGCATGTCCAGACGTAGGCCGAACAGCACCCGGGGATCCCCGCAATGACCTTGACGAGCTTGATAGAGTACTTTTCGCCCCCTACGAGATTGACTAGAACCCGATCCGACGCAGTCGTGTACCAGCTGACGTCATAGCGCGGGTCACGTCCATTTTCCTTGGTCTCGTGCGTGAATCGAAAACCACAATCGAGACATTGGTACTCGTGGTGGATGTGGTTGCGTCTCCCACCCACGAGCGTCGTTGAGCTGCCCCGGCTCGCGATTCTGCCCTTGCATTTGGGGCACTGGGCCGGTTTCCCGAGGTTCGGGTCATTTCGGTCTTTCACGAGACGGAGGAAGTTGTGGTCTTTCACAGCAGAACCTCTTTGAAAGAATCTGCATGGTCCGGCAAACTGCCATCGGCATTGGGATCCATCGGTTGACGATTTCGGATCCGTTTTATCAAATCATAGGCCCCGGACAGGTCGGTGGCCCCGTCTTCCCAAGCCTTGTAAACATCAGCTACGATCTTTTCCCGCTCCTCAAGGGCGAGAATCATTCGTTCCATCGCCATCCATTCCGCTTTGATGTAACCCGGAGTCCCGACGGCTTTCGTCCACAAACGGTGGACAAGATGGAAAGGGGTCATGAATCACCTCGGTTGTCTACGTCTTTCGATCACGAACCCGTAATTGTATCCGGACCTGAAATCCAGGAGCCCTTGATTATCCCGAAGAAAGGATTCGGGCAAGGGAATGTTGTTCGTTTGCATTTGCGGGATCAGGCAATATCGGAATTCATCCGGCAAGGCTTTCCATTTTTCCAAGAAGGGAAGGGCCTGGATTGCATCCCTCAATGCGGGGAATGCCTCGAGAAACTCATGAGTATCGATCCCATGCTTGGCGATGGCGTCCAAGAAAGCTTTCCTGATCTTCTGAACCTGTTCATCGGTCACAGGTAGAATGCTTTGTTCCATCTTCCCAACCGTTCCCATCATATTTACCCCAAAAACCCGTTTTTCGGTTGATAACTTCTCTAAGGTAGGAGCCTTTGGGGGCATATCTAGTGAATTTCAAAAACGCAACTGTCACGCATCATTGCGATTTTTACAAGGCTCAGGATGATCAGTGGTACATGAATTTCTCCCTGTTGGATGAAGAGTACGACAACTCCGATACCTATGGACCTTTCCCTTCTTTCAAAGCCGCTTTGGATTTCATGAAACTTAAACTGCCGAATCCGGGGGGTTGGGCCAAGGATCCGAGGGGGAAGAAACTTCCACCAAAGAAATCCCCCAGTGGACGACGGGTTAAACATCCCCCGAAACCAAAAGTTGAGGAGAAACCAATGCAACCCAAAACAGCCCGTTCCGTTCAGGGGGCCTTTCGAGTTAGGGTTCCCATGATTCCGACGGATATTGACATGATGGTGCGGTCTATTCGACCCCCACAGACACCCTACTCTGTTCCTGCTGCGTCGGTTGAAGGAATCGTTCGATTCAAGATCGGTCAAGCGGGAAATCGTGTTGCCGCTATTATCAATTTCGACATCATTCAGGATTCCCAAGGGGAGTTGATCACCAACGTGACAGCTCGAGGACTCACGGGGGTTCAGGTCAGCTACCTCCTTGAACCTATCCTGGTTCCTCTGCTTCCGCAAATCGTGGCGCAAGCCGTAGCACAGGGGTTTTTGCCATGAACGAAGAACTGATCTCGGCATGGGGCAAGACAGCAGCCCAGGAGGACCTCTCTCTTGCGTTGGCCTCCATTACCCATGACTGGTCAACGGTTGGGAAGTACCTCCAAGAGTTGGGGCATCTCGGTGACACGATCCTGGCTTTGATTCAGGCGGGGGAAGATCGGCGTCTCGGTCGGGTAGGGGACATCAAGGTCGGACAGATCGTGTTCAATGGTCGCAAGATCTCGTCCATGGTCAAAGGAACGACCGGTTGGTATGAGACCCATATCACGGTCCTCCCGACCCGGGGTCACCATTGCACCTGCCCCGATTGGGAAAAGAATGGCAAGATGGTAGGCCCCTGCAAGCATGTCCTGGCCCTTGGTTTGGCTTTCCGGCAAACCCGCCTGGTCCCCGCCTTCGACCGGGTTACAAGCGGCCTGATGAACATCCTGGAACACAGCGAGGTTTGACCATGCATGTTGAAGTTCGTGAGCTCCCCGACACCATTCAACGAGCCCTTAAAGCAATCGGCTACGGACGGAAAGATATCAAGATCGAGATTGCCAACACGTTTACCATCGCAGGGTCCGGAGGTTCCGGTTCCCGGTCCTTCTGGGCAATCGTGAACACTGCCACGGGCAAGTATCATCTTGAACAAGGATCCTGGGGCGGGGCCAATATGTTCAACCCCAGGAACCCCGTGGATCTTGATACTTCCCCTCGACCATTGCCCCCCGGATCTGTAGTTATTAAGGGGTCCAAGGGGATGGGGCCGATGTATGCATATATCGTCGCGCACTCATCGAGTGTACCCCTTCTAGCAGCCCCTGCAGGAGCTGATGAAACCCTCACGCCTCGGGAACATAAGGCACTGAACATTTTTGGTGGCATCAAAAGCGGCTACCGTAAGGATGAATTCCTGCGAAACGGTCTCGGTCCTTACTCGGAAACGAATCCAATCATTCAATCCTTGGCTGCCAAGGGGCTCATCATCATTACGAAGGTCGGGATCCAGATCACTACGAAGGGCAAAAACATGCGGAGCAGTCATTTCGCAAGTCGGGTGGCCACACGCTATCTTCGGAAGATCCAAGATGCGTAATGCAGTCATCAGGATCGTTGCCCGTTACCTCTCTCGAGTCGCCTCTCCTGATGTGAAGAAACTCACAGAGGAATATGACGACCTTCCGCTCGAATGCGATGGCTTGACTCGGGTACTCCACACGGTTTTAACTCGGGCGCATGTACCCCACAAGGTGATGCGAGGGTCTGTTGCTGTGTTGGGGACCGGGACTGGGATCCCCCTGCATTACTGGATCGAACTGTCGGATGATAAGATCGTAGACTACCGGGCACGGATGTGGCTGGGTTCATCAGCCCCTCATGGAATTTTCAAAGAGAAAGCCAAGTTCTTGTACCTCGGGAAACCCGTTGGGATGCCGATCCTCAGTGACGGGATGTTCTCTATCCTGACGGATCGAAGAGTTTTCAAATTCGCCCAAGTCCGGGAACCCGCCATTTTCGTCGGAGTTTTCCTGGATAAAATGGACCGTCAGCGTCTACTCAAGGCATTCCCCCCGATTCATCCTCAAGTGTTCGCGGATCACGTCACGATCAAGTTCCGAGATGGGCCAACAGATTCCGTGGATCTAACTCCATACCCCATCGGGAAAACCGTCAGTATGAAGATCGTCGGTCTTGCGGAAAACGACAAGGCCCAAGCCATCATCGTCCAAGGGGTGAAGACCGAAGATGGTCGGACCCCTCACATCACGATCTCCACAGCATCCGGAGTGAAGCCTGAGCATTCCAACGAGATGCTGGGATCGGGCGTCATGCCGGTTCGTGGTGGTTTGACTCTTCGTGGTACGGTGGCCTGGTGGGACGGGCAAAGATCAAGAACCACGAATTAACTTTCCCTATACCGTTTGATGGCCTCATCGAGGTCGAACGGACCAGTGCCATCAGGGCCGGTCAGTTTCCAACCGCCTTGAAATAACATCACGCGGAGATCCTGCACAATACCGACCGCCGCCCTGTTGTCGAGTTCGGCGCAGAGACGAGCAATCTCAGCACGGATCTGCTCCTCGGTCATCATGATTGGATTCGGGATCTTGCTTGGGATGAAAGGGGGCCGAAGCATGGGATCAATGGGACGCCAACTATCGCGATCATCCGGAGCCATGTACGCGCTGATCATCAGTTGTCCCCCTTTAACGCCGCCAGTGCACGATCTATCTGCTGCCGCTCCTCGTAGGTCGTTCCGGTCTCGAATGCTTCCAGTACTGCCAGGGCCTTTTCGATACGGGCTTCGGCCTTCCTGCGTACCTCAATCTCTGCATGCATGATTTCGTTCATTGCGTTCCGGTCGTAGGACAATTCCGCTTCCAGAGTCACGATGCGGGCAAGTGCTTCATCCCGCTCGCGGGCCATCCCTATCAGTTGCTGTACGCGGGCGGGTGTCAGGTAGGAAACGAACTGCACCACTGGCTCGTCTACATCGTAGTGGCCTCGAATATTGTACCCGATGTCCTTGGGCAGGAGGGGATCTGCCGCTTCCGCCAGCCGTTTGATCTCCTCCAGGTCCAGAGTGTCATCATGGTCCTCCAGAACAAGTAGTAGGACTTCTTTCAGGGAGGCCCCTGTGTAGACCCCCCCGTTGTAGTGGGCGTGCAGGTTTCCGCCTGCATCCACCCCGACATATAGGTCGGAGTCTGCCTGAGTGAGCGGGTTCGCCCGCAGGAGGCGGGGGTTTAGCTGGTCCAGCGCCTCCACGAGCCGGTCCCTCTCCCGCTGAAGAGTGTCCCTCTCGTCACGCATCCTCTCTACCTGAGCCGCCTGCTTCAGCGATTCGGCCCGCAGCTGGGCATTCTCGTCCTGCATCTGGGCAATCGCCGGGAGGCAGATTGACATCGACCTTGTCGGGCAGAGGTTCCACTCACAGTGAGGTTCTGGACCATCGCGCCAGGATGGGCACGAGAACGTGCATCTGCGGAAATCCCCACCGGTCAGAGGCTGAACCTTGGCGTACTTGTCTTCCGACATCTTGTTGTTAATCCTCGTATCCACGAGAAGGATACCCAACGGGGAAAGAAACTAAACCCAACAACCCCGTGTGAACGGGGATAATGATGACGGCGACGCGATGCCCCCATACCCGTAGCGAACAACCCCGCTCACGCGGGGATAACGGGCACCTGCTTCAGGTTGGGGTTGGGCTAGTGCGAACAACCCCGCGTGAGCGGGGATAACACTGCATCGAGTCTTTGAAACACGTCCCCGGAGCGAACAACCCCGCTCACGCGGGGATAACCCTTTAGAGATCATTGATCTTTCTGTTTCAATGGTTGTCTTTGATCACAAAATCGGGGAATGCAAAATTGAATTTGTCAAAGATTTCAAGGGGATTTCCCCCCGCTTGATCCCGTAACCCTTGTTTTCAGATTTTGAAAAGAAGAATCATTCCACAACCGAAAGCCCGTTCATCGCCAATGCCATTGGCGATGATGGAAAGGAATTTATCCCGGTCCTTGACCCGAAGAATCCCGGCCACGTCCAGTTCGGGATATTCGACCATTTTCCCGTCGGGCTTCTGGAACTTGGTCCATGTATACCCCTCTGTAGCGCATTCGTCAACCCGAAAACCTAGAAGGTTCATCCTCTTGTCGAACCAAACGTTGGGGGCTTCACACCGGGATTCATCCCATGTTAGGCCCTTGGTACGTTTCAGATGACCTACCAGGTCGATCCTCCGACCTTTGCTGAAAACCATAGGGGATAACCGAACCCGGAAACCAAATCGTTCCTGGTCGGGAATCTCGATCTCCTGGGAAGACCCCTGCCAGGGTCCCAAGTCGGCAAGGTCCACAGGGTTCCGGGTCTGCATCAGGATTTGCGCTTTGGTCCCATCATGATCATATCGGTAGAGGCACCGGTTGTTCGATTTGTTTGGTCCCGCCAGTTCCCCCACCATCAGGTGAATCTGATAGACAGTCGGGAATTGGAATCGAGACTTCAGCAACGTGTGATAAATCTTCACAGGGAACCTCCCGGCGTGTACCAGGCGTTGTCTGGGGGATTGTCCGAAAGCCCGGAAAACTGGAATCCTTTCAACTCGGGGGCGAGTTTATCCCAAGACCGGTTGACCCGGAGGGGGAGCAAGAATTCATTTCCGGGGATCAGCCACTCGGCGGGCTTGGTGGTCTCACAGAGCCAGTCCACCATGTCGTCCGAATCCCCCAGGGAGAGGACCCCGTACCGTTCCACTTCGCCACGAAGGGACTTCCGGATCTGTTCCGCGTAAGGCCCACGAACGTCGCAGCGATACACGGGGAGAAATAGGACTTCCCGAAGAACAGGACGCCATCCCTCATGAGAAACGGTTACATTTGCCAATCCTTGCTCTTTGCGAAGTAGAGTTCCCCGCCCCTTGGGTCGCTGGATCCAACCCACGGACATTTTAGAGCCCGATGCACGAAAATCCCCGAACTCTTTTCCGCAAAGAGATTCAATAGCCCCTGCCCAGGTGGATAGGGGGGCAAAGGGGTAGCATCGGGCCGTCCCCATCGTTTCTACGGCACCCGGCACTCGATAATGCCCGGTGACGGGACGCCATTCCAATGAGATGCGGTCCATGATCTACCCCCACATCTTGACGATTTCATCGTACATCTGGTCAAGACTGTCGCTGATCGACATCGTTCCGATGGGCTTTCCATCCCGGAGCACGTCCAGGCCACCGACATTGACATCGGTGATCCCGTCGTTTGCCAGCTTGCGGAACAGAGGGGCGAGGTCGATCTTGGCATCGGGGGTCCAATCCTTGGTGTCCTCCGGGGTCAGGAACATGTGACCCTGGCCTGCCGCCTTGTGGAACCGCCACACGATGACCTCGGGAACGAACTCGGACAGGTTGGAGGTGTGTCCACCGCCCAACTGCATTCCCCGAAGGGACTGAAGCCAAGACTTGATGCAGGAGGGAAGGACCATCAGGGTTTTCACATCCATCGTTTGACAATGGGTGTACCGGGAGAAATGCCGCATGTAGGTGAAAGGACACAGATCCCCGGTCTCCTTCGTTCCCTGAACGAACACGAGATCATCATCGGGATAGGGCGTGGCCGACATCCCGATTGACAACTGTGTCAGACCCCGCATCTTCACCGGGGGCAGCTTTTCACCCTTGGGATGCGAGTCCACCTTGGCCTTCAGGGCCTTCCGGCTTTTCACGAGTTCGTTGAACTGTTCCTGAAGGGTCTGCTTGGCCCCAACATCGGTTGCCTCTGCCAGAGTCTTCTTGGCTTTCTTAATGAGGATGTCCAGGTCTGCCAGGTCCTTCACTTCGGCCTTCTCTTCCGGAGACAAGGCTCTGTCAGCGGCAGATTTCCCGCCCTGTGCGATGAGAAGACCGCGATGCGGGAGATCTTCATAGAGGAACTGCGAATATTCCTTGGTGATCGGATCCCGAAGGGTCTCTGCCGCTCCGACCATGGATTCGCAGAAGTTGGGGCCGTAGCCGTAGCCACTGTCGGATCCCGAAGTGTTCGAGGTACGCCACACGTTGGCACCAAGGGCCCGCTGATTATCTCGGATAGCGCGGGCGAAGGTCACGCCATTGATCGTGCTGTTGCTGCCAACATCCGTGTTGATAAACTGGAGGCCATTTTCCCCCTTGGTGTTGGCGTTCACGAAGGGATAAGAGATCATGACGTAAGAAAGGTACTGCATCTTGTCGGAATTCATCGGTAACTCCTCACAACGAGATTTCAACCCGTTATCCTAGAAGAACTAAACCCCGGTGGGTTCAACATCCTTTCGGATCTTGTAATTTGCCGTGGCCCCCAGCATCAACAGGTCTTTCACAGCACGGGGGTTGATGTTCAACTGTTCTTGAACCACATGGAGCATGTTGACGTCAGGTTTCCAGTTTCGAGAGCACTTGACGACGCGATTGTGAATCTTCCCGAGTGCTGTCATGATGGACATCTTGTGCGTGGCATGAGCCATGTAGATCCGCATGAAGTTCTCTTCGGCCAACTGATAGGTATCGTTTCTGTCTTCCTCCTGGTAAGCCGCCGCAAGGGCATTCTTGAGAAGATGCCCATACTCCATGATCGTCCGTTCGGTCTCCGTGCTCATTTTGTCCATCAGTAACTCCATCACTTGTTTTTCTTTGAAAAACAACCCCCTGTTGTTTTTCCGTACTACGGAAACCGCTTTCCCCAAACCCAAGTACCAACAACGCCCCCCGGTTTTGATGTTGCTATCTACCTGATCATAGACAGATAAAATTGTGTCGTCCCCTCGTTGAATGAGGGGAACTTTCCGAAGAACCCGGAAGCCCTCCCGGATTTCCCCTGCCTCATCAGATTCATCTTCCGAATTCAGGATGGTTTTCAGGATCTCGTTGAAGACCCCGTACAATCCCGTATCTGATCCCCCGTAGAAGAACTCTAAAGCACCCGACGGGGATACTACTGAGTAGGTCTTGTTCTCGGGACATTCTTCAATGGAAGCCAAGAGTGCCCGAACCGCAACGTTGATTTTGGCATGAATGCGAGTGACGGTCCCTCCAAGGACAACCGTTCCTTGATCATCCTTCGTGTTGCCTAAATGCTTGCTATGAAGGAGGTCTGCCTCGCTGAACCTGTTTGCGTCCATTCCGACGCCAAAAGGTCCGTCGTCGCAAATGGAATAGATGTAAGCCAATGGGGTGAAGTACGTCACGAAAGCGATATCGGGTCGTACTCCGATGTATTCATTGTTCCAAAATGTGTACCGGGGATGGAAGATGGCGGACACGTCCAGGTTGGAATCAAGGCTTTTCGGCCAATCCTTGATGATCTTGTCCGCCAGTGCTTCAAACACTCCAGGGTAGGGGTAATTGGGGGTGAAAGCCCTTTTGGCCTTGAAATCTCCAAGAGGGACTTTTTTGTCCATGAGTGCTGTTCTTGCGGGGTCTAGGCCCTCATAGGCATCATCTTTTCCCGCTCCAGCAAAGGATCCCGTGCGACGGGCTCCTTTGGGACCCCCCTTGAACAAATCCGTAACTGCAAAATGCGTCAAGGCCGTGATGTAGAAACCTTTGCTCGATGGATTGCTTTCGTACCCCGGCAAGATCACTGCCCCATTCGGCATGCTGCTGTAGGCTTCCAACATCAGGAATCGAAGATCAGACGGGCTTGCGAAAGAAATCTGAATGGTGTCCGAATCCATCGTCCATGACAGGGTGTCTGACTGACGGATTCCCGGATACAAGTCAGGTTTTTTCTCGGCAGCTTGCAGGAGTCGATGCAACCCGTGAATTCCGAGTCGGGTCACCGGGTCTACTTGTTCTTTCAAATCGAATCGTAGTTCCATGATCACCTCACCCTCTTGCTACCCGGAACCAGGATGTTCTAAACCCACCCTGCGTAAAACGGCAGGGACAATGCCTCGCGTAGACGGGCCAACGCCTCGGCCTCTCAGTCAACCCCGCATGAGCGGGGATAATAGGCAGTACACTTGCCGCCGGGAAATCCCGAGGCGAACAACCCCGCTCACGCGGGGATAACTCCCTGTTCCATGAGGGCAGGTTCGATCCGACCCGAACAACCCTGCTCACGCGGGGATAACCCAGCACCCACTTTTTCCGCATCCCATTGTTTCCGAACAACCCCGCTCACGCGGGGATAACGCAACCTCCCCGAAGGCCGAGATAAAGGCGGGGCGAACAACCCCGCTCACGCGGGGATAACAGGCCAGTTCCGGCAGAACTCGTCGTCCTCGAGCGAACAACCCCGCTCACGCGGGGATAACCGTTCCGCTGCCCCGGACCGATTCGATCCCGACCGAACAACCCCGCTCACGCGGGGATAACGACCTCCAGGGCGAGGCCCTCCAGCGGAGTCTCCGAACAACCCCGCTCACGCGGGGATAACCCGTAGGGCTCGTCCGTGAGCGTGTAGTCCTTGCGAACAACCCCGCTCACGCGGGGATAACTGGCACGGGCAGCGGCAAGGCAGGGGCGTTCTGCGAACAACCCCGCTCACGCGGGGATAACCTTCAGTTCCCGTTCCATACGGGGTTGACCTTGCGAACAACCCCGCTCACGCGGGGATAACCGGTCGCGGCTCGCAGATCGTGGACCATCCAACCGAACAACCCCGCTCACGCGGGGATAACCCTTTAGAGATCATTCACTTTTCAGAGATCTTCTTGCGAACTCGACGCGAAATCAAGGGAAGCCCATCGAAATCCTCCAACGAATACGTCGGGTTCCCAAAAGTCGAAACCCTGACATGATCTGACTTACCCCCAAGTGGGGTGATTCATTTGTCAAAGATCCCCAGGCTACTCGTCTCGGATCAACCCAAGACGGGGATCGTAGTGGAACAGGTGACCGGGAATCCGATACCGGAAACCCAGCTCACGACTTGGTTTCAGGGAACCATCCTCGATCATCATCTTGATCGTCTTGGACACCGGGAATGGGATCTCCCTCAAAAGAAGCTCCTGTCTCCACAGGAATGTCTCGAGGGGTGTCCTCCTGGGCATTTTCAAAAGGTAATCGAAATCAGGCCCGAGAAGCCCCCTGCGTGTCCATCCATTATCATCTCGGATGTCCGTTGGGTCTGTATCGGCCATCAGGTGTTCCCATGCGTAGTCTTGGGAGGAATCCTGGACTTTCTCAAACGCATCTGCCAAATCATCCTGGGACAGGTCCCGACCTGTCAACGAGTTGATCCACGTCAGGGATGCTTCGAGGTCCTTTTTGACGTAGGGGTTGATCTTGGCTGGCATGTAGAAATAGGCGTCCAGGATGGTCGGATTCTCGGGGATCCGGTTCAACCGCCCCAACCTTTGGATCAGGGCCGCGATGGTAGCGATTTCTGACAGCAGGCAGTAAGCGGAAAGATCCAACGACATTTCCGCCACTTGGGTTGTGATTGCCCTCAGGTTGACGGTCCCCCCTAGTTTGGGATCAAACCCTTGAACCAGGGTTTCCTGAATCTCCACTCGGTCTGGATACTTGTAGCGGGAGTGATAGATCAAGGCGTCCGGATGGAGGTTGCCCAAAGCCTGGGATACACTCACTTGGTTCACAACCCAAAGAGTGCCCTTCTTGAAATAACCCCGGGCTTCGGCCTCGTCCGTCAAAACATGCAACCGATACCTCGGACGTTTGGCCGGCGCTGTGGTGGAACGATCAATCACGAAAACTGCTTCCGGCCGGATCTTCTGGAAAAGGCTTCGCTGTTTCTTGGTGATAGTGGCCGAGATCGCGATGGCCCTCAGTTTCGGCATCCACCGGAGCAGCTGGTAGTAGTTTTGCCGCATGATGTCGTCGTAGCAATGGAACTCGTCGAAAACGACCTGGGACTGGACGATGAACAGCAACCACATGATGGATGTATGACTGAACCCAAGAACCCCAAGGATCTGATCGGCCGTGGCGTAGATGATCTGATCATTGAAGTTGTTGAACACCGCCAAAGCACCTTGCATCCGCTGGGTTTCTTCATCGTTGTGCTCAGTGGGAATCAGGTTGATGTTTTCGGCCTTCCCATAGAGTTTCCGGTAAAGCTTTCGATCCAGGATGGCCCGTGAGTTCCGAGTACTTGTGGTATCGCGACATCCAGCATTGAGCCAATGCTGGGAAGCTGTTCCCGTTGTCGGGGTCGAGAAGATCAGTCGATCATGAGGCTGATTGGAACTGGTCAGATAGGCGGCATTGGTCTTTCCGCTGCCGCACCCACCCTGAATGATGATGTCGGTGGCAACCGATAGAGCTTCTTGCTGCAAAGCATTGGGGGTGGTCCCCTTCTTGGAAAAGTCGGTGTAGGAAAGGTAATCGATGGTCACCGGTCGGAAAATATCGGTGATCCGGGTTTTCAGGTCTTCCCGGAAAGCTTCGCAAGTGACATCGGCGGTTGCCCCGGTCATGGACCCTAGAACGTCCCCGAGGATGGTGACCCATTTGACCGCGATGGAGACGGGGGTCTCTGGTGTATCCCCCGAAAGAAAATCCATTGCTGTCAGTCTGATATCCCTTGGGCTGATCATGCTATCAGGGCACATGGGGAACCCGGGATCTGGGTCGAAAAACTCCTGAACTATTCCCCCGATATCCCTTGTCAGCTCCTCAAGGTACACTTCGGATTTCAAAGTGTATTTTTCGATATCTTTGACTTTCGCCGTTTTCCGATGGTGGCCGAAGGCTGCCGCACAAACGACATCGAACCAGATCCCCGCCATTCCTCGGAACCAACCCGAGATCGCCGGTTCTCTCATCAACAGGTGGAGGCTGAGGGGTTCATGCCGGAACCTCTGGATGTACTTGGTGTAGTCAGCCGCAGCCAAAGGATCCAGTTTCAGCCTTCGCTTCCAGTCGTCCCAGTCCTCTTCCAGTTGCCACATCATCGTTTGGAACACCTGACCGGCTTTGCCGAAATCATGCGCCAAGACGGCCAAGAGGCATGTTTTCCGGAAGTCCTCGTAAGTGATCCATTGACCGAGGTCCATCACGTCGAAAAGCTTCCGACCGAAAGGAACATCATCAAAAAGGAAAGCCGTCATGATCATGCTTTCCCGAATGTGTTCCTTGAGGTCGGAACCACGGACCTCAAAAGCATCGGGGGATAGACGGTCGGAACGCCACTTACCCAGCAGCCGTGGGATTCTGGTTCTTGGAATCAAAAAAGTTTCTCGATTGAGACAGGGGATCTACCCAAAAGTGAAAAAGCCTAAACCCAGTTCACACGATGAGACCCAGTGCAAATAACCTTGCGACCTTGAAGGGGTTGCTCATGGGGCAACCCCACCGAACGAACCTACGTCGGGAATGATGAGAACGGGAAGACGGGGCTGATGATAGGCCACAACCAGTTTATGCTACCTGCACTGAAGCTTCAGGTTCGGTCATGATTTCGACGGGTGGGTTCTTGGCCGCTTCTCGCCTCGCTTCCTCGCGGAGGACAAATCGCTGGGCCTGCTTGAGGGGCATCTCCTTGTGTCCGTCTTCGTCCGTTAGGCTTCGCAAACCCCTCCGGTGGCACTGGTTGCACTTGCCGTTGGCCGAGAACATGTCCGCCTCGTAGATTCCCAGGTGCCCGTTGGCCAAGCATTCCGCGACAACACGCTTCACGACTTTAGTCCTCCTCTGCCATCAACCGGTCGTACTTTTCGACCACCTCGTGGCGGGAACCACAGGTCATCGGGTCTCCCCGTGTGATCCACATCGGACAATCGCCCAACGGCAACGGGTCCAGCCACACCCTAGAATACCCACCATCCGAAAGGTAGATATCCCAGTGGGCGAACACTTGCAACAGGAGGGTGGCCCGTTCCAGGTCCCGTTCACGGTTGCGGTTCTCGGTCTTGCCCGTGAGGGCCCTGTCCATCGCCCAAACTGCATCCACCAACCGACCGGCCAAGGTCGGGTCGTCGGGAGCCCTCTCATTCATCTTGGTGAACGTGTAGATCTCGGTGATGATGGCTTTGACTTGGCGAACGGCATTCATCTAATCATCCTCGTAAAGGTTCTCATCATCTTCATCATCCGGATATGGTCCCGGCATCTTCGGGATTTCCGAGTCGTACAGCCAGGCCTCGATGGGCGAAGTCTCATCGATGGTCTTGCCCCGGCACACGCAATGATGACTGATGCTATGGTTCCGCTGCCGGGTTGCCATCGGCATCTCCTCATCCGCCCGAATCTTCACCGGATCCAGGCCGCACTTCAGGAGGATTGCATCCCCCGACATCCACTTGGGGATCGTCGGATCATCGATTCGCCACAGCCGCTGCCAATCGCTTCCGTTCTCGTTGGGCGGATCGTACTGAACGCATCCGCACCCGTAGTGAGCGAACCCCGGCGAGTGGAAATTGAACCCGAACCAGACCGTGGAGAAGCGTCCCCGATGGTACTTGCCGTCGATGAGGGCAATGTAGGAGTGCTTCGTGTCGATCCCGTCGAGGATGTAGTCTTCTTCCCGGCAGTTGTGCCGTTGATGTTTCAGGATGTCGATTTCGGTGATACGTTCCATCAGGACACCTTTTCGAGGGTAAGGGGGATAGTCCATCCACCTTTCCGGGTTTTGGAATGACTGATCTTGACTTCCCACCGGTCTGTGTCGAAAGCATCCCCGATCCCGCTTGGGTTTTTGCTGACCGACTTTTGCCGGACTTCCAACACTTTATGCAGGGATTCTTCTGCAACGTTCTTGAGACGAACCGTGTCCCCCTTGGCGAAAGGCGGGTGCCGCCCATTCATTGCTACGGTAGCTTCGAAAATCCCTTGCGGGATCGTCCGCTTGCCCCGAACCAGACCTTCGGCACGGAAGATCACCTGACCATCGCAGGCCAGGGCGACTTCCTTCGTATCGTAATCGATTTCCATCGTGTACTTCATGTTTCAACCCCCCGACGAGAAGACTACCCGCGAGTGACTTCGGCTAAACCCGCCTTGCCCCAGGAGCTCCAGGAGATATCGTAGATGTAACCATGTTCGTCTTTGCAGTAGATACTGACAGTGTAGCCGTTTGCGATCAGGGCATCCTGGGTTGTCTTTCGGATAGGGAACTGCGAGGGGACATGAACGTTCATGTCCCCTTCGGTCACGGCCCGATCAATGGCCGATGCCACCACCCGGATCTCGTTGTCCATGAGGTTCCTGCGTGCGATCTCGAACGCTTCCAAAGCAGGGATCAACATTTGGGTTTCTCCTTATCTAGTAGGCCGCCCGATAGGCTTCGTCCTCGCTGACCTTCCGACCGAGTTCGGTCGTCAGTTCACGGATCCACCGGTTGAGTTCGGCCGTGCGGGCACGAACATGGGACCGGGAAGCTTCCCCGTCCTGCCAGAGGTTCTCGGGCGACATCTGGCAGTAGGCGGACCGGAAATCCTTCAGGATTTCGGCTTCGGTTCGCTTACCCGTGAACGGCTGGATCTCGTCCTCCTTGTAGCGCAGGGTGCTACCGCCCGCGAAAACCTCGTACTTCTGGATGTTCGGCATGTAATCCGTGATCTTGCCGACGAAGGTATTCCGGAAGTACAGGACCGTCACGCGCTGGCCGATGGTGTACTTGAGAACTGGGGCCGCGACCGTCGAACTCCGCATCAGCGACTCGGGAACGGTCCACACGGAGCCGACCTGGTGAACTCCCCGGGCCACATCATGGCGCACCTTGTACTTGGGGGTGCGGCTGCGGACCGTCCCGACCACGGTGCCCTCCGTCTGTTCCCCGTGCGACCTTCCGAACATCACCTTGTCACCGATGTTGAAACCCATCATTTCACTTCCCACCATGGAACATGAAGACAACCCGTTGAAGGCACTGACTAAACCCGAAAAGATGGGTTTAGCCAAACCGGGTCATGGGTTGTCTTATCGTGGGGGATGAAGGGGGCTTGAAAATGGCTATCACTTGGACCGACAAGGACGGCAACGTTGTGAAGACCACGCACGAGGGGCTCGTGCTGCGGGATCGCTTTTGCGAGTGTGTCCGCGTCATGTCGGACATCTACTCCGACGAATTCTACGCCCTCGTGTGGAACCCGGAGACTGGGCGGACCGAGGACGTCCACATCGGTTCGTGCTTCGAGCTCTTCAGCGGTCCGTGGGGTCACGCAACCGTGGACGCCACCCCCGATACCCTGAAGGCATATCAGGGGCTCCAGGATGAGCTTCGGATGAAGCGGGAAGCCGAACTCGCCAAGGAGAACGAGAAGGCACGCCTCGCCTACTGGAACATGCCCGCCAAGGGCAAACGGATGCGCGTCGTCCGTGGTCGCAAGGTCCCGAAGGGAACCGAAGGGATCGTGTTCTGGGTGCGGGACGGGCGCGTCGGCCTGGCCCTGGACGAGACGAAGGATGCGAAGGGTCACTACGCGAACGTGGCCTGGGTGGACGGGATTCACCTGGAGAACGTCGCGATCCTCCCGGCGGAGTGAACGCCTGGGTTTAGCCGAAGGCATTTTTGGGTTGTCCTCCTGTGGGGGGATTCATATGCTGAAAGAAATCGAAGGTGCCAACGGCAATCGCTACCGCATCTGGAAGTTCTTTTCCCAGGCAGATTTCCACTGGAAGTACGGGGTGGTTCAACTGCCCGCCGAGGTAACCATCCTGAAGGGGCACTCCGTGAGCAAGATCGGGGCTGTTGAGAATGCCCGTCGCCGCCTCAAGAAGTACCTCAATGAAGGTGAGACCCGATGAGAATCGTTCTTCTCGACTACCAGGGAACCCTGTGCCCTCGTGCGATGGAAGCGGGGCAGGCGGTCCATTTCGTCAAGGATTTGCAGTCCCAGGGGGACCTCGTGTACCTGTGGACCGGGAGTTCAACTCGGGACATCCAGCGGGAAACCCCTGGCCTCGCGGAAGCCGTGGACCGCAACCGGTCCAAGTGGGCACTCGGTCGTGAAATCCTCGAAGAACTGTCCTACCCGGACATCCGCATCGAAGACATCTCCGAGGTCGTCGTCCTGGACGATGATCCCGACGTGGGCAAGGGCATGGCGGAGTCGTTCAACCTGGTCAAGAAGGGGCTCGCCCGCTACGTCCCGGCCATGCAGTGGAAGTCCTTGCTCCTGAAGGAGGCTGCGTCATGAGTCGGTTCGATAAGGACCTCAAGGTCGGGGACATCGTGACGGCTTCCTCCAAGGGCTATTGGAGGATCGAAGACATCAAGCGGAATTTCGTGACCCAAGAGCAGGCCGAGATGTGGCCCAGTCTCTACACGACAACCAAGATCGGGAATGAAACGACCAGCACGGTTCGTTTGAGACAAGTCCTTTCAGCCAACCAGAACGCCCTGAGGGGCAAAGACCCCTGTTGCTACATGGAAAGTGCCGACAGCTGCATGGTTGTCACCCCCGCCTGGGTAGACGCCGAAGCCAAGAAGGCTGCCGACGGATGGGCTCGACTCAAGGCGCTGATTTGACATTTTGGTTTCCACCAAACACAATAGAAAGCCCTTTTTGAAAAGGGTTGGTCAGGGCAAAGGCTGATGTCGAGACCTTTGCAAAGCATTGTCCCCGCCAACGCGGGGTGTTCAAACATTCCTACCCCGGAAGAACTGGTAGCCCGGGAACGCACTCATCTCGGGTAGAACCCCCTGGATGAAGCCGGGGATTAAAATTCGATGGACCTCACCATTCTCCATGCCAAGATCGAGAAGATCCGGGATATATACGAAGTCGTCTACCATCAGAGCCGGGGATACACCGACCGGGACCTCATCGTTCTCGATGAGTTCTACAACCTGTGGCGAATCGACCCTTGGCAGTTGGCCCCGTTTCAGCCGGAAGGGACGCCACCAAAAACCAAGGTGAAAGCCACGATCATCAACGGCAGTGAACCCGCCGTGATCCTGGACCTCGAGACTGGCATTCTCGAGGCCCCACGGCGGGCAAGGCCAGTTTTCAACTTCCTGCGTGAAGTACGTCAGGACGAGATCGTCCTTGTCCAACAACGGCCAGGGTTCTTCGGGAAGATCGACTACAACCGAACCCTCGACAAGTGCCGGGAGAACGATGGGGTTGCTGACCCACAGGAGGCACCCAATGAGTAGAGTCCCCCTTGGACGTGACGCCCGTGATCTGGTTCGAGACCTGCTGAAGACCATGGCTGATGGTAATCCGTCCCTGAAAACAATTCTGGAAGAAGCTGAGAAATCCGACCTGTGGATGGAATCCCTCTGGGATTGTGCTGAGCAGAAGCTCATCGAGCTGCATGGGAAAAATCGAAGAAACGATTCATGTTTCCGTAAGATTGGAGAATACACCCTGTCAAGGGAAAGTTTGGAACGGGAACGTATCCATGGTGACATCGACATCTGATCGGGGGTATAATCCCCCCATGGGTTGCCTTGAACAACATCACGATTTGTCCCTTAAAATCCTGGTAGGTCGTTCCCTACATCAACTCCCATGGTCCCTCGAAGAGGACATGGAACTCATTGCCCAAGAGCGGATCTTGTGGGCTGCTCTCACCGATGAAGAACGGGCTCAAGAACAGGAAGCTCTGTTGGCCCTCTGGGGGTCCAGGAAGGCCCGCAGGCGGGTTTCGATCAATCCCGCGTGGGGGAAATGGGCGGAAGGTCTCGGTGAAATCCTGGTGCCGAATACGGCCTTTGGGATTCCATCGAACGATTTCCGTCCATACGACAAAGCTCCTTCGGCTCCGATTGACAGTTTGTCCACGGTCGTCTGGCTTCACGAACATGGCTTCCAAGTCGCGGATGTGACGGACGGCGTTTACACTCTGGTCGTTTCCGTTCCTCGCGCCGCCCCCGAAGTAGACCGACTCCTCGGACTCATCGCCCGCAAGAATCCGAACCAAGTGCATCCCTGGGGATCCTCCCGGGGAGGAGTGCAGATGAGGGCCACATACGACCCCTGCCTTGGCGGTGCGGTGATTGAGGTTCGCGGGATCTAGATTTTCCGGGGATGAAGAGTCCCAGGATTCATTGAAACGATTGGATCATGGATTAACCGAACCATTGATGACCTCCCCTCTTCCCAACTGGTAAGTGAGTGATGTTCCATCCTCAAAATAGATGAGCACCAAATCTGGCGGCATTGCCGGATTCGCCAGTAGTTGAACCTGATTGGACATATCCATGAAGTCTTTTATCGAACCCCCACCTCTCAGTCCCGGGGATCCTTGCATCAGTTTGATGAACGCTTGGGATATGGTTGGATGAACCGTTAGGTTATGGACTCGGGATAATGATTGGCTCGTCATCTGACGTCTGGCGATGACCTCTCCAAGATTCCGGAGGGTCTCTGGCCTGACCGTCGGGATGCGGTTCCCCGTCCCAGGGACCTGATTCAAATGATCTAAGATAGCCCTGGCGGCAGACTCTATCCTGACGATGACAGCGCTCGGGATCTGTATTCCTGGACCTACATGACCCAATGGGTTGCCGGGTCGATGAAACCGGATATCCCAGTTGGGAATCTCCTGAGGTTCTCTCCAAAGAGCCCCCGTCAGATCGAAGATTAGATCACCTTTGACCTGGGTCTCAATTCGGCCATGAGACCAACAGAGACGAGCCAACTCAGGTAGCAAATGTTTCTGTCCGAGGTCTTCAGGAATGGGTATGGGCACTCCCGCATGAGTAGAAGCCCAAGAAACCCAACCCACCATATCGGTTTGGGATTCGGCCTTGTAGAAATCAAGCTCGTTCCAATCGATGAATTGACCAAGGGGGTTATGTACAGCCTCCTGCATCATCAGGCCATAATGGTCATTTTGTACTGTAGCCGTATACATGAGGCGAGACGTCAACGAGTGAACTTCACAGGTCACCAAAGGGGTATCATTTTGAATGATGCGTAATCCGATCTTCCCTGATGCGAAAGCAGACTCGAAAACCTGGATCACCTGTTTGACCTTCTTCACCCTCACTGGGGGGCCTCAAGCATAGATGCATCCTTCGACAGCCTGTAAATCCCGGCATGCCCATGTCGGTTTTTCGCAACATGAACCGCCCCCGGCCACATGATTTCATTGAGGTGAAGGATACACGAGGGATGTTGGATAGAAGCAGGATCCAGGTCAAGACGCACCGTTGGATTCTCTTCGGTTTCTCGTCGGTATCGCTCGGGAACATCGGCAATTACCACGAGGTTCTTGCCCTCTCTAGCAATGTGATTCGTGACCATTGGCAGGATGGTTGCCAAGTCCTGCCATGATTTCCGAGGTGGGGCTGTAACGATCAGAAGGGAATATGGCGAAGATCGGACCCAATTGAGGATTCCATCCCAATCAAGATCCTCCCTCTCCCATGCCCCGGGAAGGGCTTGATACAGTGATGTGAGGGCATTCTTCGGGATGACCCCATGAGCCATGCCCCCCAAATCCTTGATGATCCGAGCGATCAGAAGATCACGGCCTGATCCCGGTTCCCCCCAGACATAGGTGAGTTCACCGCTGCGAATCAAGTCGCTGAAAGATCGGATCGTTGGTAACAAGGCTGACATTCTTCTGACCTCCCGCACTCATCCGAGCCATGGATGCAAGCGTATTCTTGTGAATCTTGCCCACGTCCACGATCTTTCCGGCGTCGTTCTCGATGTACCATCGGAGCATTTCCCCATCCAGACGAGCGCCTTCCGTCTGGAGTTCCATCAGGTCGTCGGACCCCTTCTCGGGATCATAGTGACAACCGAGGTCGTACGACACATGGATGGTGTACTTCATCCGGCCACCTCAATGACGTTGTGGTCCTTTTCCGCCCTCTGGCAGTAATCGATGCACTCCTCGAGGGCTTCGTTGATCGAATAGAACACAGGAACCCCGCGAGCCTTGGCGACACCGAACAGCTCGCCACGGGCGATGTTGATGTCCATCGCTTCATCCCAGGTCAGGGCCTGCCCGCCCACACTTTGACCGGCCTTGATGTAATCCGCCACGAGGACGACCTCCTGTTGGCCTGCCATCATGAACTCGACGGCCTCGTTGATCGTTGCAATGCCCCTCGTCTGGGAATCGAACACGAAGAGGATGACGTAGGAGGTAGTCTTGGCTTGGGCTTCGACCTCCATGATGCCACCCGTGATGCCTTCGGCTTTGTACTTGGCGTCCTGTTCGTCCCAATCGGCCACCTGGGGGTTGTAATAGGCGACCTGGGCCTTTTTCAGCATGGGGATGGCGAAGTCTTGCCGCCATGTGGTCGGGTCGCAGGCGCCACCCAGGAACACCTGGTTCACCAGGGTCCGGCGACTGGCGAGGTCGTGGAGGTAGGACAAACCGCGCTCGTAGTCCTTCTTGCGACGCCCATCATAGGGTGCATCCCCGAATACAGTCTTGCCTTCGGGCATGGAACCCACCACGAGGGTCGTCTGAGGGCTTGAAGCGATGGCGAGGGCTGCATCGAGGATCTGACGAGCACTGGGACCGAACTTTCCGATGATGACTTGACTCATTGGGCACCTCTCAGCATTTCACGCGCCAGCATCCTGGCGCACCGCATCGATCCCTGCGGGGTCAGCCTGACCTCGCATCCCAGCCCCTTGACGTACTTGTCCCGTTCCAGTGTTCGAAGGGCCGCATCCACCAGGAGTTCGCACTCCTCCTTCTCCGGCACTGCCCCGCCCCGGTCCTCTTGCAGGATCGTGGCCAGCGTCTGTTCCAGTTGCCAGACGGGCAACCAATGTTGCGCCCCTTGACACATCAGCATCAGCAGGACGAGGTTCTCGATCTGCTCGGGGTAGTTGATCTTGCTCACAAACAGGTACCTCCTTTCAAGCCCAAGGGTCGTTTTTCTGATTTCTACTGATTGACCACTTGATCATCTCATCCAGGTATTTCTTCTCGAGCCACAGCTTTGCGGCAGCTACATCCGGGATAACCGTATCATCCGTGATGTTACCTTTCTGGTTGATCACCTCTGTAGGTTCCCTCAGGATCGTAATCGGAATTTTCAGGGCCCATTCGAGGATGGGGGATCCTGTGAGGGAATGGATATCCCCGAAACGACCCCCCACGAGCCCCCCGAGGGCTGTTTTGA
>Ga0265297_10002946_pt1 | contig 32508 bp, 36 predicted proteins | sample Munlanlwell13791_FD_192502 | JGI IMG/M metagenome (GOLD analysis project Ga0265297, IMG submission 192502) | Leachate microbial communities from a municipal landfill in Southern Ontario, Canada - Leachate well 137-91 | ecosystem: Engineered > Solid waste > Landfill > Unclassified | place...
CAACATTCTTGTCGGGAAGCTCTTTGACGGGCAGATCGATTATTTGCAGTCCTTTGGGGTTCTTTCCACAGGTGTATATGTGGAACTGGCAATGGTCCTGCCGTATGTGTTCTCCTTTTATCTTGTCCTGGGGCTTCTGGAGGATTCCGGCTATCTGCCAAGGCTTGCAGTAATGCTGGACAATTTGATGCACAAAGTTGGGCTGCACGGTTTTGCCATTGTCCCTACCCTGCTTGCCTTTGGCTGCAATGTCCCGGGGATCCTTGCCACTAGAGTGCTGGACAGTAAAAGAGAAAGGTTCATAGCCTCGACCCTCATTTCCATAGGCATCCCCTGCGCCGCGCTGCAGGCAATGATAATAGGGGTGCTGGGCTCCTACGGGGCCTGGCCCATAGTGATCGTATACCTTTTTTTGTTTTTGTCGTGGGTAATACTTGGGACCCTTCTGAACCGCCTTGTAAAAGGGTTCAGTCCGGAACTTCTGCTCGAGATCCCGCCCTATCGTATGCCTCCGCTAAGGATGTTCTATCTCAAAATAAAATGGCGCATTAAACAATTCCTTTGGGAAGCCGCTCCTATAGTGCTTGCGGGCGTTTTTGCGGTCAACATAATGTACTCTCTCGGGCTGTTCGATATTGTCGCCTCTGCCGCCGCTCCGCTGGTAACAGGCCTGTGGGGACTGCCAAAAGAAGCGGTGTCTTCTATCGCCATCGGGTTCCTGCGTAAAGATGTGGCGGTCGGAATGCTGGCACCGCTCGGACTTACTGTCAAACAGTTGATAATATCGTGCGTGGTGCTTTCCATGTTCTTTCCCTGCATAGCGACATTCACGGTCCTTCTAAAGGAACTGGGCTTTAAGGCAATGATCGCTTCAACAGCCATAATGGTGATCACCTCAGTTGCAGCCGGAACGCTGCTGAATATGATCCTGTAAAGAGAATACCATGGGACTTTCTTCCAGCATGGAGAACTATCTTGAGACCATCTATCTGGTTGAGAAGGAGCACGGACATGCCCACATTAAGGACATTGCACAAGCGATAAAGATAAGCATGCCTTCGGTTAACCAGGCGCTCAAAAAGCTCAAGAAAGCAAAACTCCTTGACTCCAAGCGCTACGGTCCGGTCCACTTGACTGAAAAGGGAAGATCGGTGGCAGAAAAGATCTTTCAGCGCCATAAGATTATCAGCGATTTTCTTTGCCTGGTGCTGGGAGCCGACAGAAGGACCGCCGAAGAAGATGCCTGCAGGATAGAGCACATATTAAGCCTCTCAACCTTTGAAAAGCTTCAGTCCTTTATGGCCACAAAGACCTGACCCTGCCATTTTTGGGAATTTCCACCGCCTGCCGGCTGGCAGGCAGGTATTTCAACTGCATTTCGATTGTATTTCCTTTTTTAAATCTATTATAATTGTCTTATGCCTGCTTTCACTTATGAACTCAACGGCTCGCTCTATCTAAATCTGACCAACCGGTGCAGCAATTCCTGCACTTTCTGCATCAAATACAAGAGCAGGTCTTTTGAGGGCAGGCACGACCTTTGGCTGACACGCGAACCTCAGGCAGAAGAAGTGCTGAAAGAGGTCGGGAACCCCGCAAGATACCGGCAGATAGTATTCTGCGGTTACGGAGAACCTCTTATAAGGCTTGAAACGGTAAAAAAAATAGCAGGAGAACTAAAAAAAAGCGGAGCCTACATAAGGATAGACACCGACGGTCAGGCAAACCTTTTCCACGGCAGGAACATTATTCCCGAACTGGCCGGGCTCATAAACGAGCTTAACATAAGCCTCAACGCCCAGGACAGCGGGACCTACGAAAAACTCTGCCGTTCTGTCTGGGGGGAAAAAGGGTACCAGGCCATCCTTGACTTTGCGAAAAAAGCAAAAGAGGCTTCTCCTGCCATCCCAAAAGTGGTACTGTCCTTGGTTGACCTTCCATCTGTCAACAAAGAAAAGTGCGCACAAATAGCAGAAAGCCTTGGAGTAGAGCTGAGGGTCCGTCCCTATTACGAGGAAACTTATGTTGCCTGAATATGATCTGATAGTGATAGGCTCGGGGCCGGGGGGCAATAACGCGGCCTGGACCGCCGCCAGCCTTGGAAAAAAGGTCCTGATAGTGGAAAAGGATGAGGTCGGCGGCATCTGCCTTAACCGGGGCTGCATGCCGACAAAGTCCCTCGTTGCAAGCGCGCAGTTATTTTCCAACACAAAAAGGGCCGGAGAATTCGGAATTAAGATAGAAAACCCGTCTTTTGAATGGAAAGACATCATAGAGAGGAAGAACAGGATCGTCCATAAATTGCGCAAGGGATTGGAATTTTCGTTCAAGAAACTGGGCATCGAGGTTGTTAAAGGCACGGGCACGATCACCCAACCCGGCACCGTATCGATCGTAGGGACAATTCATGAATCGCCCATAATTGCAAAATCCCCCGCCATCATCATATCCACCGGCTCCGAAAATAAACATTTGCCGGGTTTGGAAAATGCCATCACCAGCGATGAAGCATTGAACCTTACGGAACTGCCAAAAAGCATGACAATGATCGGGTCCGGTGCGATCGGAATTGAATTTGCCTGCATATTCAACGCCTTTGGAGTTGATGTTACGGTCATAGAAATGATGCCGCAAATCCTGCCCGGCATGGATGAGGAGATCTCAAAACTTTTGGAACAGATACTCAAAAGAAAAGGCATAAAAATACAAACGAACACCCGTGCCGGAACGGTCCCCGGTCTACGGTCTACGGTTCCCGTTTTTTCCGCCATCGGCCGCACCTTCAAAAGGATAGAAGTAAATGAGCGGCTGCAGACCAAAGACAAAGGAGTTTACGCCGTTGGAGATGTAACGGGAGTATCCGCGTACGCTCATTCCGCCGCAATGCAGGGGATCGTTGCCGCCAAAAATATCTGCGGGATGGATGCGGTTATGGATTATTCTGCTATCCCCGCCTGCGTGTTCTCCAGCCCGGAGGTCGCAACAGTTGGGCTTTCGCAGAAGCAGGCAAAAGAGAGCGGGTTGGACGCAAAAGTATCCAGGATCGATCTGGCGGCTGTGGGCAAATACGCAACTATTTCGGAGCGTGAAGGCTTTGTAAAGCTTGTGGCCGAAAGGTCTTCGGGCAGGCTCCTGGGCTGTCAGATGATAGGACATGGGGCTACCGACCTTATTGCGGAAGCAACTCTGGCTATCAAAAATGGCCTTTCCGCCAAAGACCTTGTTGACACGGTCCACGCCCACCCCACCCTGCCGGAGGCTATCTGGGAAGCTGCGGGAGGCTTGCTGTAAAACATGCAACAACTTCCGGAGTGGCTCATCAAACGCGTTCCCAAAGCAAGCAACATGAGAAAAGTGCGTGAGCTTATCGGTGATGACAGTATTCATACTGTCTGCGAGTCTGCTTCCTGCCCAAACATCGGCGAGTGCTTTTCAAAAAACACTGCGACCTTTATGATACTCGGAGATACATGTACCAGAGCATGTAAGTTCTGCGGTGTAGAAAAACTGTCTTCTGCCACCTACCCCCTATACCCTATACCCTTGACCCGGCTCGACTCCGCTCGCCGCAAGCTTGACCCTAATGAACCTAATAAGGTAGCGCTGGCCTCAAAAAAGCTCGGGTCCCAGTATATTGTAATAACCTCGGTAACCAGGGACGACCTGCCGGATCAGGGAGCCGGTCAGTTCATTCTTACAGTGCAGGAGATAAGAAAGCTGTTACCGGAAGCGCAGATAGAATTGCTGGTGCCTGATTTTTGGGCAGATAAAGATATCATCGCTAAAATTGTTCATATTAAGCCAAATATTTTCGCCCACAATATTGAAATGGTGCCGTCTTTATATGGCAAATTAAGGCCGAGTTCCGACTATTTCAGATCACTAGATGTGCTAAGGACAGCCAGAGAGCTTGACGGCTCACTTTACACTAAGAGCGGTTTTATGCTAGGATTAGGGGAAAAGAAGGACGAAGTTATCGGCTTGATGAAGGACCTTAGGTCGGTTGACTGCAATATCCTTACAATAGGCCAATATCTTCAGCCCTCCAAGGCTCAGACAGAGGTCCGCGAGTATATCCATCCCGATGTCTTTGCCGAGCATAAGAAGACCGCTGAGGGACTAGGGTTTAAAAAAGTGATATCCGGGCCTTTTGTCAGGAGTTCTTACAGATTCAGCGAGGAATAACCGGCAAATGTTTGAAGAAGCACAAAGACTATCCAGCCTGCCCACTTATGTCTTTGACCTTGTCGACAAGCACAAGAGCGAAGAAAGGGCCAAAGGCAAGGACCTTATCGACCTGAGCATGGCCTCTCCCGACCTGCCCACCCCGCTCCAGGTGGTTGAAGCCATGAAAAAAGCGCTCGACGACGCCGCCACACACAGATATCCCAATTTTAACGGGCTCCAGGAATTCAGGGAAGCCGTGCGGGATTTTTGCCTAAGACAGTATGGCGTGCATGTTGACGCAGGTAAAGAAGTGATCCCTTTGATCGGCTCAAAAGAAGGGCTAGTGCACTTTGCCCTTGCCTTTGTAGACCCGGGAGACACCGTTCTGGTGCCTGTCCCCGCCTATCCTGCTCACTTCAGAGGCACCCTGATAGCCGGAGGCGCACCCATCGTGCTGCCCACCAGCGAAAAGACCGGGTATCTTCCTGACCTTTCCATAATTGACGAGGCCATAGCAAAAAAAGCGAAGATACTTTTCCTTAGTTTTCCCACCAATCCAACGGGCGCGGTGGCTACCAAAGAGTTCTTTAAAGAAGCGGTTGAGTTCTGCAAAAAACACAACCTTATCCTTGTTCATGATTTTGCCTACGCCGAGATCTTTTATGACGGCAACAGGCCCATAAGCCTGATGACGATCCCCGGAGCCAAGGATGTGGCGCTGGAATTCCACACTTTTTCAAAAACTTTTTCTATGGCCGGCTGGAGGGCGGGTTTTGTAATAGGCAACCACGAACTGATCGAGAGCCTGCGCAAGATGAAGACCAATCTTGATTACGGGCTGTTCATGGCAACCCAAAAGGCCTGCATTGCCGCGCTCAAGCTTCCGAAACCGTATTTTGAGGAACTGCGGCGCACATACCAGGAAAGGCGCGATGCCCTTATCAGCGGCCTTCAGGAGCTTGGCTGGAAGATAGAAAAACCAAAAGCCTCAATGTATGTCTGGGCGCAGGTACCCAGGGGATATACCTCCTCCAACTTTGCGCTCGAGCTTCTGCAAAAGACGGGGATCGCGGTCTCTCCGGGGGTAGGTTTTGGCGATCTGGGCGAGGGCTATGTGAGATTTGCCCTGATCGACTCGGTTGAAAGGATAAAAGAAGGCATAGAGCGCATGAGAAAGGCGGGCATAAGATACAACAATGTCTAAAGAAGTAAAGGACCCCAGGCCTCTTGTCGCGGTCACCATGGGAGATCCCGCGGGCATAGGTCCCGAGATCTGCATCAAGGCTCTCTCTCTGCTCGAAGTCCAGAGGATCTGCCGCTCGGTGGTTATCGGTGACCTTAAGGTAATAAAGAACGCCGCAAAATTCTCGAAGACCTCCCCTCTCATACTTAACCCGATCAAGCGCCTGGACGAGGGAAAATATCTGGGACAGTACCTCAATGTGCTGGATCTGGACAATGTCAACGCGTCCAAACTTAAAACGGGAAAGATAAGCGCGGAGGCCGGAAGGGCGGCGATCAAATATGTGGAAAAAGCCATAGATCTGGCCCTTGCCGAAAAGGTAGATGCCATTACCACAGCCCCGATAAACAAAGAGGCCGTTAACAAAGCCGGTTATTCTTTCAAAGGGCACACGGAGCTCCTTGCAAAAAGGACCGGGGCCAAGCATTACGGCATGATGTTTTTGTCGGACTCTATCCGTGTCATGCTTGTCACGACCCACACCCCGCTTTGCCAGGTCGCAAAAGAGCTTGACAGGAAAAAGATCGTTGATGCCATAAAACTGACTGACAAAACCCTGGAAAAACTGCTCAAGAAAAAACCCCGGATAGCGGTGGCAGGCCTAAATCCTCACGCCGGAGAGAACGGCATCCTTGGGATAGAGGAAGAAAAACTCATCAAGCCGGCCGTTGAAGAAGCAAAAAAACTCGGCATCAATGTAAAAGGCCCAATGTCTCCGGATGCGGTCTTTTATCTTGCCAATGTCGGGATGTTTGATGCGGTGGTTGCCATGTACCACGACCAGGGCCTGATACCTTTAAAACTGCTGTCCTTTAACAGGTCCGTCAATGTTACGGTGGGCCTTCCGATAATCAGGACCTCCGTTGACCACGGCACCGGTTTTGACATAGCCGGCAAGGGCTGGGCCGATCCCAGAAGCCTGGTCCAGGCCATCAAGGTCGCGGTAATGATGGCCCAAAAGTAGGCTAAAGCATATTCTGGTAAGGGCAAATAATTATTTGCCCCAACATTATGAAATCCACATCTCAACTCACCAAAGACCTCCTGACCAAACACAGTTTTCATCTCAAAAGAAGGCTCGGTCAAAATCTCTTAACCGACGAAGCCTGTCTAAACAGAATAATTGAAGCAGCCGATCTTTCTGAAGAAGATACTGTTATAGAAATTGGGACCGGCACCGGGATCCTCACAAAGGAACTTGCTAAAACTGCCAAAAAAGTCATAACATTCGAGATCGACAAGCGAATCGTTGAGATAGCACGCGAATATTTGAAGGATTGTACCAATATTGAAATTATCAATGAGGATTTTTTAACCGTAGGCGCAGGTCGCAACCTGCGCCTAGCGGAAACGGTAAAATTTGTCGCCAACGTTCCCTATTACATCACGACCCCGATCATAGAAAAAATCCTCTCAACCCCTTTCTCCTGCGCCGTGCTTACCGTCCAGCGCGAATTCGCCGAAAGGATGACGGCAAACCCCGGCACCAAAGAATATGGGAGTTTTACAATATTCGTGAATTACTATACGGAACCGGAGATCGTATCCTATATCCCGAGATCCGCGTTCCTGCCGCAGCCGACGGTGGGGTCGGCAATAATAAGGTTGGCTGCAAAACCCGTAGGGGCGCGTCGCGACGCGCCCCTGCATTTTTTTCCCGTCGTCCGCGCCGCCTTTAATCAGAGAAGAAAGACCCTGCGCAATGCTCTGATATCAAAGTTCGAATCAGAAGCGGTGGACAGGGCGCTCAAAAGTGCCGGAATAGATCCAAAGATAAGGGGAGAAAAGCTGTCTATTGCTGATTTTAAGCGCCTCGCCGGTGCTTTATGACATGCCCCTCCGACATATAGACCACATCCTCGGCAATGTTCATCGCATGATCGCAGATCCTCTCAAGGAACCTGGCAATAAGAAGAAGCGGCACCGCCCTGGGGATTGAACTTCCGTCTTTCATCATTATGCCTGTAAGTTCGTCAGTAATAAGATCCCTCAGTATATCCGATTCTTTTTCCAGTTTTCTTAATCCCCTGGCCTTTACAGCGTCCCTATCCACATACGCGTTCAAGACTTCGCATATCATGGATTTAGCTACTTCAGAAAGCTTTGGAATATCAATAAGAGGTTTAAGCAGGGGTTCTTTGACAAGCTCCAGGTTCTTTTGTGCGACATCCACAGAAAGGTCCCCTATCCGCTCAAGGTCGGTAGCAATGTTTATGGCTGTTGTAATGAACCTGAGGTCCACTGCTACCGGCTGCCACCTTGCGATCAGCTCTATGCAGTTGTCGTTTATCTCCAGCTCCATGGCATCTATATGACTGTCCCCGTCTATTACCTTAAGAGAAAGAGCTTCATCGCGGGCTTTAAGAGCCTCAACACTGTCAAATATGGCTCCGGATGCCAGGCAGCCCATTTTAAGCACTTTTTCTTTGAGAAAGCCAAGTTCAGCATCAAAGGTCCTCTCGTTCATTGCTGTTTCCCCTTTTTGACCTGTTCTAACAGTGCCTCTACTTTTATTCTGATACTGTCCCTGACGGACCTGAAGCCTTCAATTCCCCCGCCCTTCGGGTCCGGAATGTCCCAGTTAATATGCTCCTTGGCAACTGCAAAAGGACATCTGTCCCCGCAACCTAAAGTGATGGCATAGTCAAAAGATTTGACCGGAAGATCATCAAATCCTTTGGACCTGTTCTTCGATATATCTATTCCGGCCTCGATCATTGCCGCCATAGACATCGGATTGACTAAGCCTGAAGGTTTTGAGCCCGCACTGTAAGCTTCTACGATATCTTTGCCAAGTTCCTTTGCCCAAGCTTCTGCCATCTGGCTCCTGCAGGAATTTTCCACACAGACGAAAAGGATTTTTTCCATAGTTATCCAAACCTTCCCGTCACATAATCTTCGGTCCTTTTATCTGCTGGCGCAGTAAAGATCTTTTTTGTGCCCCCGAACTCTATCATCTCTCCCAGAAGAAAGAACGCTGTATTGTCCGAGACCCTTGCGGCCTGCTGCATATTGTGCGTAACAATTACTATCGTATAGTTCTTCTTTAGTTCATGTATCAGTTCTTCTATCTTGTCGGTCGAAATGGGGTCCAGCGCGGAGCACGGCTCATCCAACAAAATTATCTCGGGCTCTATAGCAAGCGCTCTGGCTATGCACAGGCGCTGCTGCTGTCCTCCGGACAGGCTTATCCCGGGCTTGCCCAGCATGTCCTTTACCTCTTCCCAAAGCGCAGCTTTTCTTAAGCTGGCCTCCACCGCTTCGTCAAGCCGGCTCCCAGCCATGCGCGAATGCAGTTTTAGGCCTGCCGCCACATTGTCATAGATGGACATGGTCGGGAAGGGAGTTGGTTTTTGAAAGACCATCCCCACTTTTCTCCTGAGGCAGACAAGGTCTATCGAGCAGGACAGGATGTTTTCCCCGTCTATTACTATTTCCCCGGACGAACTGGCCCCGGGTATGGTGTCATGCATACGGTTGATACACCTGACAAAGGTCGATTTTCCGCAGCCGGAAGGCCCTATTATTGCCGTCACTTTATTCTCGTAGACCGGCATGGTTATTCCAAACAGGGCCTGCTTTTCGCAGAACCAGGCATTTACCCCTTTTACCGAGATCTTTTCCTTGTTATCCATAGATTATCCTTTTTGAGAATTTTCTCACTATCAGTGTGATCCCCAGGACTATCATGACCAGTGTCAGTGACCCGGCCCATGCCTTGGCGTTCCAATCGGCAAAAGGAGAGATAGCATAATTGTAGATCTGAACTGTCATCGAGGCCATCGGCTGGTCGACCCTTAAATTCCAGTATGGTGTACTGAAAGCTGTAAAGATAAGAGGGGCTGTCTCTCCCATTATCCTGGCCACAGAAAGCATTACTCCGGTAAAGATGCCGTTCCAGGCGGTCCTAAAAACTATCCTGAGCACCACTTTCCATTCGGGAAGCCCAAGTGCCAGCCCGGCCTCATAAAGAGACCTGGGCACCATCTTGACCAGTTCTTCCGTTGTTCTGGTCACGGTCGGGATCATTATCACTCCCAGGGCAAAGCCTCCGGCCACAGCCGAGAACCTTCCCATTGAAACAACGATAAGCACATAAGCAAAGATACCTATCACTATTGTCGGGATCCCGGACAGGACATCTGCGCTGTATCTTATCAAAAACCCTCTTTTGCCTTTCCCGTAAAGGGCCAGCCAGATGCCTCCGAACAGCCCAACGGGAAGCCCGACCAGGCAGGCAAGCCCTGCCAGTATAAAAGTCCCGATGATGGCGTTGGACATCCCTCCTCCGGACTCTCCTACCGGGGTCGGGAGTTTGATAAAGAAGTCTAAATTGATAGCCGAAAACCCTTTTACCAGGACATAACCGATAACAAGAAAAAGCGGGACCAGCGCCGCCAGGGTGCACAGCCATACCAGGGACAAAAACGCCCTGTCCTTTAGCCTTCTTATTGCATAAGAGTTTTCGCTGTTGTTTTCCATATCAATATCCTCGCAAGGGCGTTCACCGCCAGGGTAAGCACCAAAAGCACAAGTCCCAGTTCTATCAGAACAGAAAGGTTGATGTCGGAGACGGCTTCGGCAAATTCATTTGCTATCACGGAGGCCAGCGTATAACCCGGCTGAAAGACCGAAAAGGATATGTCCGGCCTGTTGCCAATGACCATAGTCACCGCCATGGTCTCCCCCATTGCCCTGCCAAGAGCAAGGATGATAGCGCCTATGATGCCAGATCTGGCCGGTCCCAGGCCGGCGATCTTTAGGGTTTCCCATTTTGTCGCCCCCAGGGCCATTGCCGACTCTCTCAAATTATTGGGGACCGCCTGAAGTATCTCTCTGGAGAGCGCGGTGATTATAGGAAGGATCATTATGGCAAGGATGACACCGCCGGAAAGCATGCTAAGTCCGGAAAAAGGGCCCTGAAAGAACGGAAGAAAGCCAAAAACGGCCTGGAGTCCCGGCTGGACAGAACCAGCGATCCAAGGGGCAAGAACAAATATGCCCCAGAGCCCGTAGACGACCGAAGGTATGGCCGCAAGCATTTCTACCAGCACGGACAGATACTCTTTCACGGCGCTTTTTGAGATCTCCGACAGATACACCGCGCAGCCCAGCCCGAGAGGCACAGCAATGACCAGGGCTATCAGCGAGGACATTATAGTACCGTAGATAAAAGGGAGCGCTCCGTATTGTTCGGCTATGGGGTCCCAAGAAGAACTGAAAATAAAACCAAGGCCGAATTTTTCTATCGAAAGCCACGACTTTGACAGCAGCAGCAGTATCAGCATCAAAAGCAGCAGGGGGATGCTTGCTCCTAACATGAACATCATTCTCTTGAAGAAAGCATCCGCCCTGTCTTGCTTTTGCATCAACTGCCCTTGGCCCCTGTCTTTAGTATTTTATTCCGTCTATTGCCTTTTGGACCCTTGCCGTCAGGGACTTGGGAAGCGGGGCATAAAGAAGCCCCTCTGCATAGGTCTGCCCTTCCTTCATCGCCCACGAAAGAAAATCCACGAGCGCTTTGCCCTTTTCTGCGTCCTTCTGGTTCTTGTGCACAAGTATCCAGGTCATCCCCACTATAGGATAGGACTCTGCTCCCGGTGCATTGTTAAGGTCGGCTATTAAGCTGGCAGGTATCCTTGAAGCCATACCGTCAACGGCCTTTGTGGTAGAAGCGACGCTGGGGACAACAAATCTGCCGGCCCTGTTCTTAAGAGCTACCACAGGCAAAGAATTGGTAATGGCGTAAGAAAGCTCTACATATCCTATGGAACCTTCATTAGTCTTGACTATTCCTGCGACTCCCGCGTTGCCTTTGCCACCGACTCCCACCGGCCATTTAAGGGAAGAGCCTGCTCCCATTTCTGATGCCCATGCAGTGCTTACCTTGGCAAGATAGGAACTGAAGATATGGGTGGTCCCGGACCCATCGCTTCTTCTTGCCACCAGAATGGTCCTTGAAGGCAGCGCGACACCTGGATTAAGATCTTCTATCTGCTGATCGTCCCATCTTTTGATCCTGCCGCTGAATATTGAGGCCAGTGTTTCCCCGTCAAGCTTAAGGCTGCTTACACCCGGAAGGTTGTAGGTTACCGCCACAGCGCCGGTAACGGTCGGGATATGCAGCACATCGCCTCCGGCTTGGTCCATTTGTACTGCCGTCATCGGAGCATCCGAACCCCCAAAATCCACCACTCCCTGAGTAAACTGCCTGATGCCTCCGCCTGACCCGATCCCTTGATAGTTAATGCTGATCCCCGTTTGCTTTTTGAACTCTGAGGTCCACTTGGAATATATTGGATAAGGGAATGTCGCCCCCGCTCCGTTGAGAGACATCGCAAGCGAAGACCCTGCTAATATTGCGGCCGTAACAAAAGCCGCCGCTATCTTTTTTATCATCTCAGTCCTCCTTTATTAGGATACCCTTAACTTGTTAAGCATTTGTTAACCCTATGTTAACTGACTGTTAATAATAGATCACCGAGTGAAGGTAGGCCGTCTTTTGCTCGGCAGAACTGCCTGACTTATAGGTCTGCAGGTCAAGCGCCAGTTTAATGTCCTTGCTGTATTCATACATGGCGCCTATCAGCGACCTGACCCTGTCATTGCTGCTTGTAACCGTGGTATCGGGATCGTAGTTATCGTATCTGGCCACAAGAGCAACAGGGACCACCGATTTTGCAGGGAACACATACCCGCCGATGCTGTAACCGTTTATCTTTGTCCCCTTGAGGTATTCAATATAACCTTTGCCATATTGATCGTTCTGGAAGCCAAGAAGTATTGCGGCCTGTTTGGTATTGTTCTGGCCGCTATTGATGATGCCGGCTTTCGAGTTAATATATCCGCCTGCTATCACGGTGCCGATGTTGTCATCCTTGAACAGAGTGGTGTTCAGTCTGATCCCTATGTCCTTTGCCGAATCGGATTCAGCCGCTTTGTATCCTCCTCCATTCATGAGAGTCGCGTGGTATTCTATCTCGCTCAAATACGGTAAGGTGAATTTTCCGGCAGCTCCCAATCCAAAATCAGCCGAGGACATAACGCTTTCGTTGTCATCAAACTGCTTCATCATCCAGGCATTGTCCCAAGCTTTGTCCGCCCAGTCTATCCACATATTGTGCTGAAGCCCCAGTTTTGCGGTCATGCTGAAAGGAATGACCTGCAGCGCCGCGGGAACATTGACAGGAATGTCAACATAGGCGTATTTGATATAGTCGAACAGAGTCTGCGGGCTGTTGGTCGACGGGGAGATCCTAGAAACATCCAATGTCATTCTTGCCATAGCGCCGCCGGCCAGATTTTTCTTGACGGTCACATAGGCCCTAGAGATGTCAAAGTTGTTCTTGGTACTGACGTTCTGCATCCCCTTGGTCCATGCAAACCTTATTTCTCCGCTAACCTTTGCGTCATTATTGTCGCTTGCAACCTTGTCTATCTGGCCTTTAAGCTGGGCAAGCGCGAGGTTCAGATCTTCCTTCAGATCGCTGTCAGACACGGTTTCTTCGCTTGAACCCTCCATCTGGGCTTTAAGCGCTTCCCACCTCTTAAGCGTGGCCTGTTTTTCGGATTGCATCTGCTTCATTTTGACCACATTTCCCTGGTTCCTAAAGTTGACTATCTTAGCGTCTACCACTTTCAGATAATCCCTTACAGCCTGCTTTTCCTCTTCTAGGGTCCTGGCAAAGGCCGTAAGAGGCAATACCAACGCAAGCATTAAAAGAGCCGCGATCAATATCCTGCTTTCTTTCCTTGGCATGTCTATCCTCCTGTGAATTAAAAAACAAACCTGCGGGCCCGACCGTTCTTTTGCTTTTATCCTCCTTTCTTTTCTTCATTCCCGTAGAAGCCGGCCACAAGACCCTCCTGCGGCCCTGTCCGGTCCCTTCTTCCGGTAAAGAAGATCGATGCCATACACACAGATTATGGCCTACTTATTTGAAGATATTTGGAAGCAGATGTTAAGGAAGTGTAAATCTTAAGCGCGGGGAAACACCAAAGTAAATACCGAACCCTGCCCTGGGCTGCTTTCTACAAGGACCCTGCCTTTGTGCAGGTCCATCACATGCTTTACAATGGCAAGGCCGAGTCCCGTGCCTCCGGTATCCCTCGAGCGGTCTGCATCAACGCGGTAGAACCTTTCAAAGATCCTGTCCAGCCTGTCCTTTGGGATACCGATGCCCGTATCCCGGACCTCAACTTTGGAGCTTATACCATCCTTAGAAACCTTGACTTCGACCCTGCCGCCCCGGTCCGTGTAATTGACCGCATTGTCGATTAGGTTAGCCAGCGCCCTTCTTATGTGCTTCTCATCTCCCATAACCTCTGCTGATGATCTGCAAGGCATAAGTACCAGCTCCACGCCGCGGGCTACTGCTTTTTCCCTGAGTTCGCTAACACAGCTGTTTGCCGCACTGCAAAGGTCCACTTTAACAAGCTCCGGATCGGTCCTTCCGGACTCCAGCCTAGACAGCTCAAGAATATCGTTGATGAGCAACGCCAGGTTCCTTGCGTGTCTTTCTATCTTCGAAAGGAACTGCCGGCTGTCCGACGGATCGTTAATTGCTCCGGCCAACAGGGTATCTGCACTGCTGATAATAACTGACAGCGGCGTTTTTAACTCGTGAGAAATGTTGGCAATAAAATCCCTCCTGTAGCCTTCCAGTTTTTTGAGCCTGGTCAGGTCCGAAATTACAATAACGGCTCCCTCAATGGTCCCCCCGCTTCTGATAGGAGATATGCTGGCCTGCAGCGTAAGAGCCTCCCTGCCTGTAAGTGAAAGGTCCTTCTCAAGGGTTGCCCCTCCGTTTACCGCCTCCTGCGCCAGGTCTGCCAGTTCCCGGCTTCTCAATGCCTCCATTAGCGTGCGCCCCTTACCATCCTCTTCAGTAAGGCCAAAAAGTTTTTCGGAAGAGCGGTTCATTAAGATCACTTTCAGGTCCCGATCAAAGGCAATGACGCTCTCTTTCATCGAAAAGAGAACCGCAGAAAGTTTTGCCCTTTCAATTCTCAGTTTTTCTGTGGCATTGAACAGATTGGAGCTTATCTGTTCTATCGATCTCTCCACTTGCCCAAGCTCAAAATGGGATTTACTTATTATGGTCTTAGGCTTTTCATTCTTTAACAATAACAGCGAGATCTCCTTAAGCCTCTCTATCGGGTGCGAGAGATAACGCGAAAGCACTATGCTGAGCAGGACCGCAAAACCCAGAGCAAAAGCCATTGATACCAAAACCAGGCCAAAGAGCTCTTTTTTAAGCTCTTCTGCATAACTTACGGGCCTGGCCACCCGTAGATACCCTAAGATCGTTCCGCCCTCTTTAAGCGGCACCGCCGAATAGATCAGTTCTTTCTTTAAAGTGGCGCTGTATCTTTTTGAGGCACCGTATCCCGACCTTGCCGCATCCATTATTTCGCTTCTGCCCGAATGGTCGTCCAGCAGCATCAGTTGCGAAAGCGGCGTGTCAGAATCAGCAAGAACCTTTCCCCATACATCTATCACTGTAACCCTTGCTAAAATATCCCTGGATATGCCCGTGGCGATGTTCTGAAGCCTTGTTCTGTCCGCAGATAGCCCTGTTTGTAAGACCGCTCTTGCCGACAACAGGGCCTGCTTATGGAGCTCACTCTCGGTCTCTTTAAGAGAGATGCGGTCGGCTTTTTGAGGCGCGGTAACAAGAAAAACTGCAAAGCTTAAGAGGACCACACAAAAGAAAGAAACAAAAAGCAGTGTCTTATAGTTCCTTAGCATCCGGCGCTACTCTTTTTCCGAGAATTTGTAGCCTACCCCGTGCAGAGTGATTATATACTTGCCGGCTTTCTTGAGCTTTTCCCTGAGCCGCCTTATGTGCACATCAACCGTTCTTGTCTCTATTTCCGTGTCTATGTCCCAGACATTATCAAGCAGCTGGTTGCGGGTAAAAACTCTTTCCTTATTCTTTGCAAGATAGGCAAGAAGATCAAACTCTTTCGCCGTCAACTCCACGCTTTTCCCTGATGTCTTGACAACATGGGCATCAATATTGATCTCAAGATCGGGAAATCTAAAAATCTTTTCTTCGCACATCTCTTTGTTAACAGTCCTTTTTATGCCCGTCTTGATCCTGGCCATTAATTCTTTCATGCCGAACGGCTTGGTCACATAATCATCAGCGCCAAGTTCCAGCCCCACCACCTTGTCGGTCTCCTCGCCTTTTGCCGTTAGCATTATGACGGGTATGCGGGAGGTGCCCTCGTTGCGTTTGATAAGGTTAAAGACCTCTATGCCGTCAATGCCAGGCAGCATTAGGTCCAGCAGTATCAGGTCGGGCAGATTTTCCTTTGCGCTGATGAACCCGCTCTCGCCGTCGTGCGCCAGCAGGCAGCCAAAACCTTCTTTTTTGAGGTTGTAGCCGATCGTCTCGGCAAGGTCCTTTTCATCGTCAATTATGAGGACTGTTTTCATTTTGGATGGGCAGATGCTTGACCACCTTTGCTTCCACCATATAGACCACATCTTCGGCGATGTTCATCGCGTGGTCGCAGATGCGCTCGAGGAACCTGGCTATCAAAAGCAGAGGGATGGCTTTTGGCACTGTCTGGGGATCCCTCATCATTATCTGGGTAAGTTCATCCGTTATAAGGTCCCTTAATTTGTCCGCCTCGGTCTCCATAGCGTGTATCTTAAGGCTCCTTGTGCTGTCCTTTTTTACAAAAGTATCTATGCTTTCTTTTATCATGTTCTTGGCTATATCAGCCAATTTGGGAGTGTCTATCAGCGGCTTTAAAAGCGGCCACTTTAACATCTCAATGTTCTTCTGCGAGATGTCAACAGAAAGGTCCCCTATCCGTTCCAGGTCGGTGGCAATGCTCATGGCTGTTGTTATGAACCGCAGATCGGCCGCCATCGGCTGGCGGGTAGCTATCAGCGTAATTGCCCTGTCCTGGATCTCGAGTTCCAGGCTATCTATTCCGGAGTCGCCTTCTATCACCGCCCTTGCCAGTTTTTCGTCCCTGTTCTTTAGGGCTTCCACGCTCCTGTAGATAGAGTCCTGCGCGGTCTGCCCCATTTTTAGGATAAGATCGTTAAGCTCGGACAGTTCGCTGTCAAAGGTCCTTTCTATCATCAGCCGTACCTCCCTGTTATGTATTCCTCCGTCCTTTTGTCTAAAGGAGCGGTGAACAAGCGTTTTGTGTCCCCAAATTCTATCATTTCACCGAGTAAAAAGAAACCTGTCTCGTCCGACACCCTGGCCGCCTGCTGCATATTGTGCGTCACTATAACGATGGAAAAGTCCTTTTTAAGCACCTGCATCAGTTCTTCGATCTTTTGTATCGATATTGGATCTAGCGTAGAGCAGGGCTCGTCCATCAAAAGGACCTCCGGACGCACGGCAACCAGCCTGGCTATGCAAAGCCTCTGCTGCTGCTCCAGGGTCATAGAAAGAGCATTTTTTGACAGTTTATCTTTAAAGTCGTCCCACAGGAGCACTTTTTTGAGGCTTTCTTCCACTATTGAAGAAAGCTCTGTTCCTTTTGCCAGCCGGTGAACCCTGGGGCCAAAGGCTATGTTCTCAAAAATGGAAAGGGGGAAGGGGTTCGGCCTTTGGAATACCATCCCGACCTTTTTGCGCAGATCGACCAGATCGGCGCTGCCGTTGATTATTTCCTGGCCGTCAAAACGGATGCTGCCTGTTGCCCTGGAGCCGTCTATCAAGTCGTTCATCCTGTTAAGGCACCTGAGAAAGGTCGACTTGCCGCAGCCGGAAGGACCGATAAGCGCCGTTATGCTGTGCTTTTCTATCTCAAGGTCCACATCTATAAGGGCGCGGAACTTGCCGTAGTAAAAATTCAGCTTTTTGACGGTGATTATTTTTTCCATTTAGCCGAACTTCCCCGTTATATAGTCGTTGGTCCTCTTGTCGCCCGGTGCGGTAAAAAGTCTTGCGGTATCATCCAGCTCCACCAACTGCCCCATCAAAAAGAAGGCCGTCCTGTCAGATACCCTTGCGGCCTGCTTAACATTGTTGGTGACCAGTATCTGGGTGTATTTATTCTTTAATTCCCCCATTGCCTCTTCTACTTTTCCGGTAGAGATGGGGTCCAGTCCAGAGCAGGGCTCGTCATACAGGATCACTTCCGGCTCTACCGCCAGCGTTCTGGAAATGCACAGTCTCTGCTGCTGGCCGCCAGACAGATTTAGAGCGGGGCAATCCAGCCTGTCTTTAACTTCTTCCCAGAGGTAGGAGGCTTTCAGGCTTTTTTCCACTATCTGCTCCAGTTTGGAACGGCCCTTAATTCCGTGGACCCTGGGTCCGTATGCCACATTGTCAAAAATGGACATGGGAAGCGACAAAGGAAGAGCAAACACCATGCCTATCTTTCTGCGCAGCGCCAGAAGCCTCAGGTCCCTGAAGATGTCCTTGTTGTCGAAAAGAACTTTCCCTTTTATGGATACTCCGTCGATCAGGTCTATCATTCTGTTGAACACTTTAAGCAGGGTCGTTTTCCCGCTCCTTGCCGGCCCTATTATCGAAAGTATCTCGTTCTCTTTAATCTCAAGGTTTATTTTGTCGAGGGCTTTTTCCTGCCCAAAACAGACGGTAAGGTCCTTGGTCCTCAGTTTTGCTACCACAGTTTTTTCTTTCTGAACTTGGCCCTGATAACAGCAGCCGCAATGTTCATGGCAAACACAAGCAGAATAAGCACAAGAATTGTGCCGTACTGCAGCCTCGGGCTCACATTTGGGACCTGGGTCGAGAGCACATAGATATGGTAAGGAAGGGCCATCACCTGGTCATAGACCGAGGTGGGAAGCCTTGGCAGATAAAAAGCGGCAACGGTAAAAAGTATGGGAGCGGTTTCGCCCGCCGCGCGGGAGAGCCCCAGTATGGTGCCGGTCAGTATGCCCGGGACAGCATTTGGCAGCACCACTAGCCAGATGGTCTGCCATCTTGAGGCGCCCAGGGAATAACTTACTTCCCTAAAGGACTTTGGGACCGCGTCCAGAGCTTCTTTGCTGGCAGTTATTATTACCGGCAGGGTCATTATGGACAGAGTAAGAGAGCCGGCCATTATTGAAGTACCCAGGTCAAGCAGCATTACGAACAGGGCCAGGCCAAAAAGTCCGTATACTATGGAGGGGACCCCCGCCAGGTTCACGATGGCAATATCTATCATCCTTGTGAACCAGTTCTCCTTTGCGTACTCCGACAGATAAACAGCGGCAAGAATTCCCAGCGGTATCGAAAAGGCCGCCGTACCTAGAACAAGATAGACGGTCCCTACTATCGCCGGAAAGATGCCGCCCTCTCTCATTCCCGCCTTTGGCACGCTAAAGATGAATTCTGGAGTAAGTGCCTGCAGACCGTTATAGAGCATGAGCAAAAAGATGAAGACCACCGGCAGTATGATAAGGAAGGTTGAAGCGCCCAGGAGAAAGAAAACGACTTTCTGCGTCTTTTTGGGGTCTGTCTTTATCATGCTTTTTTCCTGTGCAGCATAGCGTAAGCCAGCATGTTGATGGCAAAAGTAATGACAAAGAGCACCAGCCCGATACCGAATAGCGCATAATAATGCATGCTGCCGTTTATTACCTCCCCCATTTCAGCCGCTATCGTGGCAGTTAGCGTCCTTACCGGCTGCAAAAGGCTGTGCGGCATTAACGCCGCGTTACCGGTTATCATAAGCACTGCCATGGTTTCGCCTATGACCCTGCCGATACCCAGCATAACGGCTGCAAGTATCCCGGAAGAAGCCGCGGGAAGTATCACCCTGCGGATGGTCTGCAGATGGGTCGCCCCCAGGGCCAGAGCCCCTTCTTTGTAGCTTCTTGGCACCGAGGTTATTGCGTCCTCTATTATAGAAACGATGGTCGGAAGGGCCATAAAGGCAAGCATTATGGAGCCGGCCAGCGCTGTCAGCCCGCTGGGGACATTAAACATTGTCCTTATCAGCGGGGCAAGCACCACTATACCTATAAAGCCGAGCACTATGCTCGGAATTGCCGCCAACAGTTCTATTCCGGTCTTGAGAATATCCCTCAAAAAAACCGGCGCCACCTCTGAAATGTATATGGCGGCGGCAAGCCCCAGCGGTACAGCTATAAGAATGGCCCCAAAGGTGACAAAAATGGAGCCCATTATCAGAGGAAGAAGGCCGAATTGAGGGGGCTCCGATATAGGGTACCAGTTGGTACCTGTTATGGTGCCCAAAAGATCGCTTCCGACAAAAAAGTTATAACTCTCTTTGAACAGAAATACAAAGATCAGCCCCACCATTATTATGGTGGCGGCTCCCGATAAGAGGATGGCCCCTTCTATGAGCCTTTCCAGAAGATTCTTTGTCATCTTCCCTTCACCTTTAAAGGCACAAAGCCCATGTCCTTAACTATTGCCTGCCCTTGCTTTGTAAAAACATAATCTATGAAACCTTTTATCACCCCTGCAGGGGCTCTGTTCGTATAAAAAAAGAGCGGCCTGGCTATCGGGTATTGTCCGTTGGCGCAGGTGATCTCGTCAGGGAAAACATAGGAGGCACCCTCTTTTTTGGCAACAGAAAGGACCTTGGTCCTGTCGGTTATATAGCCCAGGCCTATATAGCCGACAGCTTCCGGGTTTGAAGCCACTTCTTCAACTATCGCCTGGGTCGAAGGCAGCATAAGCACTTCCCTGGCAAACTCATTGGGGTTCTTCTTGCTGCCCAGCTTTACTATCTCTTCAAGAAAAAAGACATGCGTCCCGGAGTTCCTGTCCCTGGAAAGCGCAACGATCTCCTTATCAGGCCCCCCGAGTTCTTTCCAGTTAGTGGTCTTTCCGTTAAAGACATCCGAGAGCTGTTTTACTGTCAGTTTGCTTATCGGGTTCTTATGGGAAGTCACCACCGCTACTCCGTCGCTTCCCACCTGGATCTCGTTGGGAAATACTCCGGCCTTGACCGCAAGTTCTATCTCATGTTTGGTCATGTCCCTGGAAGAAAGGGCGATATCGGCATTGTTGTTTATCAGCGCGGCTATCCCAACACCCGAGCCGCCTCCGGTGACCGCAATAGGGATCTGCTTGCCTTGCATATAGTCTTCGGCAAGCGCCTGCGCAAGGTTGACCATAGTATCGGAACCTTTGATCTGGACTATCTTATTGCGCGCGCAGGAAGAAAAGATGAGACAGGCAAACACAAAAAAAAAGAGGAACAGGGGAACTTTCGGGAAAGATTGTTTGAATGCTTTCATTTGACGACCAAGGATATTATAACACCAAAATTTGGTAAAATATGGGTAATGAAAAGAATTCTAAACGGCTTTATAGCGGTCCTCCTTATCGGTTTGTGCGCCCCTGCCATGGCAGCAGAATACGACGGCTTGTGGTTCATGGGCTTTAACCTCAACAAAGATGTTTTTGGAAATGATACGGGAAAACTGGTGCGGCAGGCCGTAAATTATGCCGTTGACAGAAATTACATCTCTTCGCAGATCATCGGAGACGGCAACACTCCTACCACCGTGCTGCCTCCCGGTATGGATGGACAGGACGGCTCAATAAAAGGCTATATCTATGACCGTACAAAGGCAAAAGCGCTAATGAAAAAGGCCGGTTATTCAATGAAAGATAAAAGGCTTAAAGGTCTCGTCCTTCTTCATACGGACGGGGACAAGACAGTAAAGATCGCCGAAGCGATAAAGGGCTACCTTTCCTCTATCGGCATCGGCATAAAACTCAAGCAGATGGACTACGAGGACCAGCAGGCCTGGGACAGAGCCCTTTCTTCAGGAAAACACCATCTGTTCCTTATGGGCTACAAGGCCCCTGACGAATTTGACGGACCACAAAAGGGTTTTCGCAGCGCCTCAGGGTTCCTGAATGACCTTTTTCATTCAAAGGGGAGCGCAAATTTTTTCTTTTTGAGGGATGAGGGGCTTGACAGCCTCATAGACGGGGACAGGCCAAAAGAAGCCTCGCTGAGGTTGCAGGAAGACCCTGCAACTGTTAATCTTTTCTATATAACGGTATTATGAAAAACCATCTGGTCCCAAGCAGCTATGTTAACAGCGTCTATGATATAGACCTGGATTCTTTAAAAAGTAAGGGCATCTGTGTTCTTCTCATAGACCTCGACGATACGCTTTTGCCAAGGAGCGAATCCAGGATACCCCTTAAGACATACAGCTGGATAGAAAAGGCAAAGGAGCTTGGATTTGAAGCATATCTTGCTTCTAACGGCACCAGGGTGGAGCGGCTCAACAAGATAGCGTCCGACCTGGGTATCGAGGGCCTGGCACTTGCCTTTAAGCCTTTCCCGTTCGCCTTTAAAAAACTGCTGTCAAAAGCGGGAGTTACCGCATCCAAAGCGGCCGTTATAGGCGACCAGTTGATGACGGATATCCTTGGAGGGAACCTTTTCGGAGCCTACACCATCCTGGTAAATCCGCTGTCGCCGGAGAGATCGCTGGTCAGGATCCCCTACAGGCTGTTCGAAAGTTTTGTGGCTGGGGTGTTAAAGATCAAGGTCGAGAACTAACTTATTGCCTTAAGCGCTTTCTTGATCGCTTCCTCTATCGAGGGTTTCTGAGAAAAATCTATACCGCAGCTCATTGCCGCTGTCCTGGCCTCTTTTGCTCCGTAGCCCAGAGCCATCAGGGCCGAAACAATGTCTTTTAAGAGCGGTTCTTCTGTCGATATCGAAAGCGGGGTCTGCCCGGATTCGGATTTATAGGCTTTTGCCAGTTTTTCCTTCAGTTCCACTATCAGTCTTTCAGCGGTCTTTTTACCGACCCCGCTCGCAGAGCTCAAAAGCGCCACATCCCCTTTTGTGATAGAAGCTATCAGCAGCCTAGTTTCAAAAGAGGAAAGCAGGCTCATTGCGGCTTTGGGACCGATCCCCGAAACCGAAATAAGATGCTTGAAGAGACTTTTTGTTTCTTTGTCCGGAAATCCGAACAAAGCGACAGCATCCTCTCTAACCGCAAAAAAAGTATCTATCCTGATCTTTTCTCCTTTTTTGGGCAGCGAGGCAGCCATCGATAGAGGGATCATAATATCGTATCCGACCCCGTTAACGTCCACCGTGATCAGGTTGTTTTCCGAGGCTTCAAGCGTTCCGCAAATATGGCTCAGCATGACAGGGCTCTCAGTTTCCTGGAATTCACATGGCAGATCGCTATAGCCAGAGCATCCGCCGCATCATCGGGCTTTGGAGTTTCCTTGCATTTAAGCAGCATTTTCACCATGTACTGGATCTGTTTCTTATCGGCTTTGCCGTATCCGGTCAATGCCTGCTTTACCTGAAGCGGGGTGTATTCGGCAACAGAAACCCCCTGTTTTGCCGCCGTCAGCAGTATCACGCCTCGCGCCTCCCCCACTTTTATCGCCGTCTTTGCATTGGAGGTAAAAAACAGCTGTTCAACCGCCACGCTGTCCGGAGAAAACCTTGCTATCAGGTCGGAAAGTTGATCCGAGATCTCTGCCAGGCGTTCGTCCTGTCGTTTTTTTGAAGAGGTCCTGATGGCTCCGTACTCCAGCACTTCTATCCTGTTCTTTTCTTCTTTGATAAAGCCGTAGCCGGTGGTGGCGGTCCCGGGGTCAATTCCCATTACGATCATGGAAGGATTATAACATTTGAGAAGAAATCTTCCAATAGAAAGGAGCTTAGAATGGGACTGCACCTGTTATTCTGATCGCTGCTTATCGTTATCACTAATCTATCACCAATTTTATCTATCCCTAATAACCCGAATGGAAGTATCTCTAATCGCTCTAATGAACCCTAATGACGCGAATCCGGATAAGCGTTATTTGAGTTCATTAGGGTTATTAGAGGTTTGTCTCATTGGAGTTATTAGTGATAAACCAATTAGCGAGAGATTCGCGACACTTAGAAAGCAGAATTCTTATTCAAAACAAAACTCTAATTACCGCACTACTATTTACTGAGGATGATACTAATCGGCTCTTCTGTAATTTGAGAGCCTTACCTTTTCTCTTGCTCCTATCGGGAGCGTTCCGTACATTTTTTGCATCATATCGGACCTGCTTTTTTCCTGCCTGTGGGTGCAGCCGTCATAGTACTGGCACGGGGTCCCGACCTCTGTTATCTCTTTACATCTAGGACATTTTATCTGACCGTCTTTAAGCAGCAGTTTGTTGCAGGACGAGCACCTGATCTCTTTTTTGGACATTTTTGCCTCCGAACAAGTTTTTTTCAACACAACAAGACGCTTACATTAGTATATCGAGAGGAATTGCGAAGGATTTCAGCCTATTCTAAACTCGCACAGAAAAATCAAAAAACAAATGTTCTCTGTCTCAAATCCATAAACGGACCGCATTGTCATCACCTGTTATTGCGATCCGGCAGTTATCAGGTAAAAGGGCTACGGTTTTAATATCTCGGCTATACGAAAACCAAAATTAAGGTCTTGCCGGGCGTAGCTCTCCCTTCCTCTGTAGAAAGCAAGAAGATGATCCGGGTATTCAATAACTCTAAAAGAAGCACCTCGCACAACTCTGCAATCATTATTATTCGGATCCGGCCTGGAATTAATAGGATCTATCAGATCCCTGGGATCATAACTGCCATACCAGTCTTTACACCATTCCGTTATATTGCTGGCCATATCAAATACACCTGAAGGAGTCGCGCCTAAAGGTAAGAAATCAACAGGCAGTGTCTCTCCATTTCTCGTGTTCACACGCCCTTCATACGGCTCATCTCCCCAAGGATACCTTCTCCCCTCATTTCCCCTTGCCGCATATTCCCATTGAGCCTCGGTCGGAAGACTGAATTTTCTAAGCCCCTCGCCTCCTATTCTCGGCATCTCTAGCCCGCTTAGAAAATCACAATACCTTTCCGCATCATACCAGCTGATGCCTCCGACCGGATGCATTGCATATTCCGGATCAGCCACAATATTGGGTATGCTAAATCCCATCAAATGAAGATAACCAAGATATTCACCGTTTGTAACAGGATATTTTCCTATCGCGAATTCGCTTAATTTTACCTGCCTTATCGGTCTGGTGTCCGAAAAATAATCACTTCCCATTGGGAAAGACCCGCTTGTAAAGTTTATCATTTCAGGGATCCTCAGTTTTATCTCCCCGAATACCGGCCGGAACAATACATGTCTAGCTCCCATTCCAGTGATTCTCATCCCGTTTATTACCAAAGCCATATATTCCTCCTTTACTCGAGCAGAGTTTTCTGCCTTGAGCCCTTATGGCAAACCCTCATCTGTACACTATTATCGTATTACCATGCCGGATATTTCATATAATTCCAGGATAATAGAATGGCAGTTTATTGACAGCATTATTGAAAAGACGGCAGAAGAACCAATACATTATAAATGAGGCGTTCAGCAGTTTAGTCGGAATCAGCGCAAATTATTCCGTCTTCCACCATTCGTCGCTTATTTCGTCCGCGGGGCCTTCGTCAAAGGCTTCGGGAGGAAAAAGCTCTTCCGGCATTACCCCGAGCCCTACCATCGTGTCTGCAACATAACGGAAAGGAGGGCCGGCATGCTTTTTTGTGTCGGGCACTATCTTCATGACCCTTGTTTCGCCGTGAAGCTCATAAAGGGTCAAAGACTCTCTGACCTTTTTCACCTTCAGGTAATCAAAAGAGTTAACATTGATATAGACCCTGCCGTTCAAAAAAAGCGTCGGGTCTTCTTTGTTCACCGAGACCCGCATTATAAAGCCCTTGCCTTTTTTAAGGACCCTTTCTTTTTCGGTCTCAAAATAGATCACATATCCAAGGTCCCAAAGCAGGTTCATCATGTCCCGCTTGTTATAAACTATCCCCTCGTTGACAATGAACTGGAGGTCTTTTTTGCTCTTATCGTTCTGCGCCATTATTGCCCCTCCTTTTACAGCTCTGTCCGCTTACGAGTTATTATACAACCTGAAGACCGGTTTGCAATATCGCTTTTGCGTTTTTTTTCACCCGGATCCTTCAAGTTTTAATTCCCTGATCTTAACTCCCGTATCCGAATGCCTCATAAGCACTTCTCCCACCAGGACCGCGCAGGCCCCTGCCTTTTTTACGCGCCTGACATCATCGGCAGACTTAATGCCGCTTTCCGAAACAAGGACCGTTTTTCTGCCTGCCGGGATCCTTGCGGCAAGGCGCTCTGTGGTTGCGAGGTCCACCTTAAAGGTCTTAAGATCGCGGTTGTTTATTCCGATGATCCTGGCCGGGGTCTTTAGCGCTCTTTCCATCTCCTCTTCGCTGTGGACCTCCAGCAGCACCCGCATTCCCAGGTTCCTGATTATCTTTATGAACTCCGCAAGTTTTTCGTCATCAAGGACAGCTGCAATAAGCAGGATGGCATCTGCCCCGTTCATCCTGGACTCATATATCTGGTCCTCGTCAATTATGAAATCTTTGCGCAGGACAGGTAGCCTGACTGCTTTTGACACTTTCTTAAGATCGTCTATGCCGCCTTCAAAATACTTTCCATCGGTAAGCACAGACACCGCGTTTGCTTCCGCTTTCTCGTACTTTTTGGCGGTCTTTACGGGGTCAAAGTCCTGACTGATCACCCCAGCGGTGGGAGAAGCCTTTTTAACTTCGGCTATCAGGGCAACGGGCTTTGAGACAGCGGCAAAAAAATCCCTCGGCGGCGGACTTTTCTTAACAAGCTTCTTAAGGTCCAGCCCCCGCATCTTTATCTTGAGCGCCGTTACCTCCTGCCTTTTGTCAAAGATAATATCGTCCAGTATCATGAGTAATTAAAATATACCTCAGTTGATGAGGCCTTACAAGGCGGGTATAATCAGAGTTGCGGGATCAAAAATGAATTACCACACCCCTGTTCTGCTTAAAGAATCTGCCGACCTGTTAGTAAGCGGCAAAGAAGGCTTTTATGTGGATGCCACGGCGGGAGGCGGCGGACACAGCGTTGAGATACTTAAAAGGATCGTTCCGTCCGGAAAGCTTGTGGCCTTTGACCGCGACGAAGAATCCCATGAGCAGCTGGCAATAAAACTGCGGCAGGAGGGTCTTGAAGATTATTGTATATCCGTACATGACAATTTTTCTTCGCTAAAAGAACATTTGGCCCTAATGAACATTAAAAAGATCTCGGGGATCCTTTTTGATCTCGGCGTTTCTTCTAGACAGATAGACGAACCCTTTAGGGGGTTCAGTTATATGAAGGACGGTCCGCTTGATATGAGAATGGACCAAAGATCTGCCGTGACCGCCGAACAGGTCCTTAACTCGGCTTCCGGAAAGGACCTGGAAGCCATTTTGAGGAACTATGGCGAAGAAAGGATGGCAAAAAGGATCATTAACAGCATTGTTTCTTCAAGGCCGCTTTCTTCAACCTCCGAGCTCTGCGGCGCCGTAAGGCGCGCTGTGCCAAAGCCCATGTCAATGGCGGCCTGTGTCAGGGTCTTTCAGGCCCTGCGCATACATGTTAATAAAGAACTGGAAAGTCTTGAAACAGCTCTTGCTGACGCTGTGAAGCTGCTTGAAAAGGGCTCAAGGATAGTTGTAATATCTTACCACAGCCTTGAGGACCGCATAGTCAAGCAGTTCTTCAGAACTCAGTCGCTGGACTGCATTTGCGATAACAGGGCGCCAAAGTGCACCTGCAGCCATAAAAAGGCCCTTAAGATACTGACAAAAAAGCCCGTGTGCGCTTCGCGTCGGGAGGTCTTAGAAAATCCCCGGGCAAGGAGCGCTAAACTGCGCGCAGCGGAAAGGATGTAAAAATGAGAGCCAAAGCGCTCATCTTTCTCTTTGTCTTTATCTCGATGACCATGATCCACTTGTGGCTGAACTCCTATATTATTTCTGCGGGCTACAGAAGCAATGAACTTGCAAAGGAACTGAACGAGATCAGGGGAAAGAACCGGCAGCGGATGGCAGAGATCGCTTCCGCCTCCCACCTTGGCAAGATCGAGGCCAAGGCACGTTCACAGCTTAATATGGTATATCCGGAAAAGGTCAATTTTATCGTCATAACCGGGGAAGCCCAGCATAAGTAGCTTATCTTTCGTCGCTTAACCTAAAGCCGAACAGCTGAGTATTTTTGCTGTCAGGATTAATGATGAGTCCGTAGTCAAATATCAGATAAGGAAAAGTGGCGGTAGCCCCGGCAGTAAAGCGGTCCTTTGTCCACCCCCCCCTCAGCACAAGGCCGTTGGTGATCTTAGATTCAACTCCGTAATGCATAAAAGTGGTGGCCCCGTTGGGCGATTTGAGGTCCCTGAACTCGCCTTCCGCCACTATCTTGGCATTCTTCATGGTCTCCGGACTCAGGCAAAGACCCAGCCTTACAGAGGTTGAAACCGGAACATTGTTCTTGACAAGGTCCTGTAAAAGGATACCGGCGGTAAGCTCACTGGAAAGGCCCGCTTTTAGTCCCGCGTCCGCCGTCCAGCCCCTTTGTGAAGAAGAAGCAAGATCATAGGCAACATTCTTTTGAGTTATACCCCAGCTGATGCCGTTGTCGCCCATCGTGCCGAAGGAGATCGCGGTGACACCGCTTTTCTGCCCGGCCTTGTCCTCTTTTCTCCAATAGGCAAACCCGACCTGTTTTGTGGCAAAAGAATATGAATCGTTAATGTTGTTCTGGTCCGTATTGACATCCATGTAGTTCTTGATGAACTGCGTGGCAGCTGTGGACAGGCCCGCCGGATTATAATAGACTGCATCGCTGTCGTCCGCCACCGAAACAAAAGCCCCTCCCATGCCCAAAGCGCGTACGCCTATGCCGTCCTTAAGAACGGAATCAAGAAAAGGATCTGCATGTGAAGCAGAGGCCAAAACCCAAAATCCTAAGCACAAAACACTAAATAAACCTAAAATCCTAAGCACAAAACTTTCTCTTGTGGTTTTAAATTTTGAATTTTGGATTTGTTTAGGATTTAGAATTTTGGATTTAGGGTTTCTGGCTTTTGTCATTTCGATCATATAATTGTATACTAATAACATGGATTCGGCAATCAACAAGGTCAAGGTCCGCTTTGCTCCCTCCCCCACCGGCTATCTGCACATGGGAGGGGCCAGGACCTCTCTATACAACTGGCTGTTCGCCAGGAAAAACAGGGGCGTTTTTCTTCTTCGGATCGAGGACACTGATAACGCCCGCTCTACAAAGGAGGCTGTGCAGGCCATCCTTGACGGCCTCTCCTGGCTCGGCATGGACTGGGACGAGGGCCCCTTTTATCAGACACAAAGGCTTGACCTGTACGGGGACTTTGCGGGCAAACTGCTTGAAAGCGGCAGGGCATACAAATGCTTCTGCACAAGCGAGGAACTTGCCGCCCAGCGCAAAGAAGCCGAGTCAAAAAAAGAAGCGCCCATGTACAACGGCCGCTGCAGGGGCCTTAACAGGGAACAGATCTCGGCGCTGGAGGCAGAGGGCAAAAAATGCGTTCTGCGCTTTAAGACCCCCAAAAGCGGGACCACTGTGGTAAGCGACATGATCAGGGGCGATGTAAAGTTCGAGAACCTGCTCCTGGATGATTTTGTCATCGTAAAGTCCGACGGCTTCCCGACCTATAATTTTGCCGCGGTGGTAGATGACCATCTTATGGACATCAGCCATGTGATAAGGGGGGACGACCATCTTTCAAACACTCCAAGACAGGTCCTTATGTACGAAGCCTTTGGTTTTTCGCTGCCAAAATTCGCCCACATACCGATGATCCTTGGAAAAGACAAAGCCCGTCTTTCAAAACGGCATGGAGCAACTTCCGTAATAGCCTACAAGGACATGGGCTATCTTCCGGAAGCCATGGTCAATTACCTGGCGCGCCTGGGCTGGGGCCACGGCGATCAGGAAGTATTCAGTGTTGACGAATTGATAGAGCTTTTTGACATAGAAAGGGTGAGCAAGACGCCTGCGGTGTTCGACATGGACAAACTTGACTGGTTAAACTCGATCTACATCAAACAGTCGCCCCCGCAGAGGATCGTCCTGATGACAAAACCGTTCCTTGAGGCCGCGTATCCTTCATATAAAGAACTGGAGAAAACCCCCGAAGGCAGGGAAAAGATAGAAAAAATAGTCGTTTGTCTGCTTGAAAGGATGAAAACACTTAAGGATATAGTGGCTCTCTCTGACTTCTTCTTCCTGGACGAGATAACCTATGACCAGAAAGCGATCGAAAAGCATATGAAGGAAGAAGGGGTAAAAGAGATACTGTCAAAGCTCGGCAGCGCCCTTAAGAGCGTTAACCCCTTTACAAAGGATAATATCGAAACCGCCTTCAGGGGGCTTGCCGCAGAGCTCGGCATAAAAGCCGGTAAAGTCATCCATCCCGCAAGGGTGGCCCTTACAGGAAGGTCCGATTCCCCGCCGATGTTCGATACCGTCGAAATAATCGGCAAAGAAGTGTGCCTAAAAAGGCTTGAGAAAGCTTTTCAACTGCTTCAATAATCGTTTTTCCCAAAACCCGGCATTCTCCGCAAAAAAGTGAAATTTCTGTTTTTTTGAACCGACATTGTCTTGTATCGGATCTTGTGAAAGGAGTATTCTATGCCATCTGCAGCAAGTCTTGTCCCGCAAAAGGGTCCGGTTGCTCTTTTTGCCAACAGCGCCAATAGAGCGGTACAGGGCTTTTCCCTTTTGGAGATCAATGGAAAGCCAAGGATAGTTGAAGTGGTAACTCCTTCAACTGAGCGCGCAAGATACAGCGGCCTTCTTTCCTGGATAGAAGAAAGGGACCTGTACTTCCACAGTATTGACACAAGCGAAAGGCTTTCCCCAAGCAAAAGATGCGCTGCAGAGCTGCGGAGTGCCGATGCCGTAATTATTCCCTCTGCACTACCGGGCAGCAAAACGGAAGAGGCTCTCTATCAAAGCTTTCTCGGTCCGGTAAGACAGGGAACAGCGCTAATTCACCCGATCTCTATGAGGAATATGGCCGGGGTGTTTAACTACAATTACTTTTACGGAAGCGGCGCAATGCAGGCACAGTATGAGGCCGTACTTAGCTGCGCTTCACAGATAGTAAGGGTTGATTTTGCCCAGATACTGTTCAACGCCGCAAAAAGCCTCGGGTTTGAGCTTCAGACAAAAAGGGATCGCAATTTTGCTTTTGCGGAAAGGTTCCAACTCAGGTACATGATGCCCGGAGGCAATTGGGAACTGCCTAACCGGGAGCTTAACGAGGCTTCGGGGCTTCTGCAGAACGGTGGCCTTAAAGGCAATATCTTTTTTGCAAGCCCGCACGCCGATGATCTGGTCATTGCCGCCGGAGCTTTTGTCGCCAGCCTGACCGCAAAGGGCTGGAACTGCCTTGACCTTGTCTTTGCAAGCGGCCAGGGCGGCGTCACAGCTGATTTCATACTTAAGAATAAAGAACAGCTGCTCGGCTCCCTGCCCGCCAGAAGCGCAGAAAGACAGCTTTTACTGAACAATTATTACGTTCTTGAGGCCCTGCCTCCCGGAAGCGAGGAAAGCAAGGCTGCCGAAAGGTTCATAAAGACATTCGTCAGGATGAGTGAGCTTGCCGAAACAGATAAGCCTCTCGGGGCCGTTCCCGAACTGCTCAACCTGCCCTTTTATGACAACAGGAATCCCGACGGCAGCAGAGTAATACTGCCGTTCGAATACGACCTGGTCCGGACGGCTCTTGCGCACAATTTTGACAGGGTGGACATGGTGTTTGCTCCGCTCAAGGGCGATATGCATCCCGATCATGTGGCAACAAGGACCATAGCGCTTAAAATAGCCGCGGGACTCGCGGTAGAACAGGGATCCCCGATACCCGTTTTTTCTTATGCCTCGCCCTGGTTCACCGGAGCCACCCCTATCAACGCACTCCTTTATTATCAGCCTCAGAGCGGTTTTTCAAAACAATATCCGGCAGTCAAGTCATTTGGAAGAGCTCTGGCCATTGCAGGGACAGAACTTTCCTGCGGCTTTGCCGCGGCCCCTCCGGCCCTGGGCGCTTACTGCGGGGGAGATACGGACAGGATAATAGCTGAAGGGTTTAATATCTCTGTCAAACAATAAGAGGAAGGAGGTCGGGCAAACGTTCTTTGTTCCATTTTTCGCGATCTAACATAAAAGGAGAAAAGAAATGTCCGCCAGTCATATCGTTGTCGGAGAAGGCCGCACGAACTGTTCGAGGCTTGCAAACTCTTTCGCTCGCATAGGCATACCTTCTATTGGCTTTCGCGCAGACAAGTTGTCCGTACATGTTTTCAGGAACAGGGAAGAAATGGGCAGAGCGGCAGCTTTTGCTTTTGAACAACAAGTGCAAAGAGTGGTTGACAGACACGGGGCTTTTAGAGGCATCTTTGCGGCAGCCCCGTCGCAAAACGACGTCTACGCCAGTCTTATCCAAAGCGGCACTTTCCCGTGGCAGGCGGCAGAAGGACTTTTTATGATGGACGAGTACACAAAACTTTCTCCGACCGATCCCAGAAGCTTCCGTTATTATCACAACACAAAGCTCTGGGGGCCTCTTCTTTCCCTTGGCAGGGCTCTTGACCCGCAAAAGATCTTTCAATTGTACGGAGAAGCCCAACCCGAAGCTGAATGCTTAAGATATGCCGGCCTGCTTGCCGCAGGCAAAGCTCCCGTTGTTGTTGAAGGCGGCTTTGGGGAAATCAATGCCCACATAGCCTTTAACGATCCTCCTGAAGCTGATTTTGGAGATCCTTTCCTTGTCAAACTCATCGAGCTTGCCATTGAAGCAAAGCAGCAGCAGGTTAACGAGGGCCATTATGCCAGCGTGGAAGAACTTCCTGACGCACTGACGCTTACTGTCCCGGCATTGACAAGAAATCCTTTTTACACGGTGAACTACTGGTCCAGCGTAGTCCCGACAGAGAACAAAGCCTCCGGGGTCTTTGCCGCGCTCTTTTCCCCTGTCAGCGCCGCAATCCCCGGGACCGCCTTGAGGTCCTCCATGGTAGGGTCTGCAAGCCTTTTCCTTGACCTTGCTTCATCTTACCTGGTAAGAGAAGAACTGTCCCGTTTGGACTTTCTTGACTTTTCCAGTCTTGAACGGACCCCAAGTCCCGCGCGTCAAGAGCCCGCGCCCCATGACCCGATAGAAGGCCTTGGCGGCAGTGAGGACGGAATGGAACCTTTGTCCGAAAGAAAAGGGGGCACAGGGGAACAATTGAGGGGAAGAGACATGGGATAGGCCGATCTG